>ERZ1026800.1380-NODE-1380-length-15512-cov-6.523237_pt1 | contig 15512 bp, 15 predicted proteins | sample MGYA00520873_ERZ1026800 | MGnify/ENA primary metagenome ERZ1026800 (study PRJEB33270, sample SAMEA104284475) | anaerobic digester metagenome | biome: Anaerobic digester microbiome; feature: mesophilic sludge digester; material: Anaerobic digester biomass...
GTAAGGGATGAACAGGATTAAAAGGATTTTTGGGATTTATTTATAAGCCACCGAAGCCACCGAAAAACATTACACAGATAAAAGGTCTCACGCAGATTTCGCAGATGACGCAGATTTTAATAGGCAAGGGATGAACAGGATTATAAGGATTTTTGAGATTTATAGGTTTTAGATTACAATTAGATAAACTTCTTCTATGAACTGTCTTGCAATTATATTTTAGTTGCTGGATAGCCACTATGGCTATTATTGTGTCGCCCTATGGGGCTTTTTTGGGGACAGGGAAGTTGAAAAAAAGAACTCGGGGTTTACATTTTACGAGGGGCTTACGCCACCATCGCTATTATTGTGTCGCCCTACGGGCTTTAAAACTTTCTAAACCTTCTCAACTTTCTAAACCTTCTAAACCTTCTAAACCTACTTAACCTTCTCAACCATCAAGACCTCTTGACCTCAAGACCTCAAGACCTCAAGACCTCTCGACCTCTTGACCTCTTGCTTTTCAGACCCTAAAGAAAGTAATTGACATCCAACTGACAATTAAAAAGATGACTTGAAAAATGAAGCTGCTTGCTTCTACCTTATGGCTTTTTTATTGTGCTGATAAGGTTAAAAACCCATATAAAAAAGAAATACAAAAGTATTTACTGTGAAGCAAGCGGTTTTCTGAAAAAAAGAGAACCGCTTGTTTTGTTTCCGGTAAGAAGGAGGTTCTTATAATCCGGATTAAGAAAGGAAAGGCACGCACGCATGAAGTTGTGCCTAAAGAAAGAATCAATAATCAGATAACAGCAGAAAAGGTTCGTCTGATAGGTCCTGATGGTAAACAGATAGGAGTTGTTTCATTGAAAGAAGCACTACGCAAAGCAGAAAATATGGATTTGGATTTGGTGGAAATTTCTCCTAATGCTGTTCCTCCGGTATGTCGGATTCTGGATTTTAGCAAGTATTATTTTGAGAAGGAAAAAAAGGCAAAAGAAGCAAGAAAAAGACAGCATGAAGTAGAAGTGAAGGAAATCAAGTTCGGTCCCAATACGGAAGAGCACGATTATAACTTCAAGAAAAACAACGCTATTAAATTCCTGAAACAGCATAACAAGGTTAAATTTACAGTTCGTTTCAGGGGCAGACAAATGGCTCATAAGGAACTTGGTTACAGGGTGTTAGATAAATTGAAAGAAGACCTTAACCACCTGGTAGATATTGATGGTGAACCGGTTGCTGATAGAAATATGATTTCAATGGTGGTTTCACCCAAAAAGGATATTGACCGCATCTTAGCCAGTGAGATCAAAAAGGAAGAAACTGCTATTCCGCCTGTAGAAAAGTCGGAATCGCAAACTTAAAGACATACTTCAAAACACATTTCGGAAGTTCCCTTTCCGCTATGCAAATTATTAATTGAGGGAAAAGAGTTACTATATAAGGAGATAAAAATGCCTAAACTCAAAACCAACCGTTCGGCAGCTAAAAGATTTAAGATTACGGGAACGGGGAAAATTGTGCGGCACCATGCTAAAAGCGCCCACATTAAAACAAAAAAATCACCTAAACTGAAACGCTATCTGCGAGGTAGTGAAATTGTCAAAAAACCAGACGAAAAGAGAATCTATCGGATGCTGGGTTTATAAATAAGGGAGGATGACTAAAAATGCCAAGAACAACTAATAATGTTTCTGCTCACCGCAGAAGAAAAAAATATATGCTGCAAGCTCGTGGCTATTATGGAAGTAGGAGTAAAACATATCGTGCTGCCAGACAAACAGTTGAACGCGCTATGGCTTTTTCTTTTGCCCATCGTAAACTGAAAAAAAGGCAGTTTAGAAGTTTGTGGATAACCAGAATCAATGCGGCTTGCAGGATGAATGATATCAACTACAGCCAATTTATCAATGGTCTGCATAAAGCAAATATTCAAATTAACCGGAAAACATTGGCACATCTTGCCTGGCATGATGCTCCGGCATTTGCAAAACTGGTAGAAATCGCCAAAGGTTAAAAAAAAAGGGTAAGAGCACGCAGATTACGCTGATTACGCAGATTTTTGGAATGTTTAGGTGATGTTCTTAAGAACAAAATTGTTTCAAGCAGAATAAAGCAAGTGAATTTGAGCAAAAAAGTAGCTGATAATTACCTTAAAAAGAATTATGCATAAGAATATTTTAGAGTACTGGAAAATATGCGTGTCAGAAAAATTAGGAAACTACCCGCTAATAATGATTGGTAAAAATCTGCGCAATCTGTATACCGATATATGAGGGTAAGGTGGAAGAGGAATTACAACAACTCATTGAACAAGCTGAGAAGGATATTTTTGCTTGCTCCAGACCTAATGACCTATTGAATGTAAAAGCTAAATATTTGGGCAAAAAAAGTTTGCTGAGCTCTCTTTATGCTCAAATGAGAGAGTTGCCCGCTGAAGAACGTCCTGCTTACGGCAGTTTGATAAATGAAACCCGTAAACGCCTAGAAGACCTTATAGAAGAACAGAATAGAGTTATCAAAGAAAATACCTGGAAGAAAAGCGAGTTAAAATCAGCTATTGATCTAACAATGCCCGGTATTTTCAGTTCGCGTGGAGGGTTACATCCATTAACTGTAATCCGTCGTGAAATTGATGAGGTCTTTTTGGGTTTGGGTTTTGAAATTGCTGAGGGACCTGATATTGATGATGATTTTCACAATTTTGATGCCCTAAACACTCCTTTAGACCATCCTTCGCGGAATCTTGCTGATACTTTTTATTTAGAAGGAGGGGGACTTTTAAGAACCCATACTTCCACTGTTCAGGTAAGGGTAATGGAAAAATACCCGCCGCCGATAAAGATAATTTCCCCTGGACGCTGTTATAGAAATGATAAACCGGATCCTTCTCATTCACCTGTTTTTCATCAGGTGGAAGCATTAGTTGTGGACAAAGGAATATCATTGGCAGATATGAAAGATATGCTGTCTCAATTTGCTTCTATTATGTTTGGTAACAATGTTTCCAGCAGGATCAGACCTCACTTTTTTCCTTTTACAGAGCCTAGTGCGGAAATGGATATTTCCTGTGTTGTTTGTGGCGGAACAGGTTGTAGAGTTTGCAAATATTCCGGGTGGTTGGAAATGGGTGGAGCGGGAATGGTTGATCCTAATGTTTTTGATATATTGGGTATTGATTCCGAAGTTTATACCGGTTATGCTTTTGGATTAGGAATTGAAAGAATAGCGATGTTGAAATACAATATTCCGGATATGCGTATTTTATATGAAAACGATTTAAGAATGCTGCGTCAGTTCAAAGGAGAACTAAGATGAAGATTGCTTTGAGCTGGTTGGCAAAATATATTGAAATTGAAGAAAATACGAATGAACTGGAAGAAATATTAACCTTTACGGGTATTGAAGTAGAAGCAGTGGAAAATATTTCTGCTTTACCGGAAACCGTTTTCAGTGCTAAAATCATTAGTGCAGAAGCCGTCACTGAAACAGACCATTTGAAACGCTGTTTAGTAGATATTGGTAACTTTCCTTATTCTGAAAAAAAGGAAAATGGCTATCTGCAAGTGATTTGTGGAGCTCCAAACTGCCGTTCAGGAATGATGTCTGTAATTGCTCTTCCAGGTTCAATTTTACCAGAAATGACTATTACCAAAGCCAAAATCAAAGGCATTGAGTCCTACGGAATGCTCTGTTCCGAAAAAGAATTGGGAATTTCAGATAATCATAGCGGAATCATTGAACTGAGTTCAGAAACTCCCATTGGGATAACTGCCAATGAACTTTATGAATTACCCGATACAATTTTTGAACTGGAAATTACACCCAACCGTCCTGATCTTCTTGGGTATATAGGTATTGCACGCGATCTTTCAGCAAAATTGAAGCGTTCCTTAAAAATGCCGGAAATTAATATCCCAGATGCAAAGTGCAAAGCAGAAACAATGCCTCTGGAACTGGTTAACAAAGTTCCTGATCTTTGTCCACGCTATATTGCTCGCTTATTTAACAAAGTGGAATTGAAGGACTCTCCTCTTTGGTTGAAAAGGGCATTGATAAAATCTGGACTTCGTCCTATCAACAACCTCGTAGATATAACTAATTATGTAATGCTGGAATATGGACATCCTTTGCATTGTTTTGATTATGATAAACTTACGCCTCTTCCAGAGAAACCAAAAATTCCGGCAATTGTTATTCGCAGAGCATATCAGAATGAACCCATAATTACTTTAGACGGTAAAAGCTATGTTTTGGAAGGGGATGAAATGGTTATTGCCGATGGAATTAAACCCTCTGCCATAGCAGGAATTATGGGTGGTAATATATCTGCCATCAGTGAGACCACAAAACGCATAGTTTTGGAAAGTGCTGCTTTCCATCCCGGTTCCATTCGCAGGACTTCTTATAAACATAAAATCAGCACAGATTCCTCCTATCGTTTTGAAAGGCATTTATGTGCATATTCTGCTGCGGATGCCGCAAAAAGAGCTACTCAGCTGATTTGTGAATTAACAAATGCTGAACTTTGCGAAGTTACTTATGATAGTTTTCCTTTCCCCCCCAAACCATTGATTTTAGGAATCCGACCGAGCCGCTATGCACAAGTAATTGGTTATGAGCTGGAAGATGAAAAAATTAAGGATTATCTGGAACGCCTGGGGCTTAAATTCTTACAATATGGAAACTGGAAACAGGGAAAAATAAATAATATTGCGGAACTATACTGTCATCACACAGAAGAAATGAAACAGGGGAAAACAGAATTTACCGAATTGGCAAATTGTGAACATACTCATTATTATGAAATTCCTCCTTACCGGGTTGATCTGGAACGCGAAATAGATATAATTGAAGAAATAGCCCGTTTAGACGGTTATCATAAAATTCCTGTAAAGACCCTTCCTCAAAGGATTATGGACCGTCATTCTTATCGGATAAAAAAAATTGCAGTGGATTATTTAATCAGTCGTGGTTTTTACGAAACACTGAATTACAGTTTTTCTGAACCGAATTTACTTTATAGATTGGGCTATAAAGATGGCGATAGAGAACTGGAAATGATAACTTTAAAAAATCCGCAAAGCAGTAATCAAAGTGTAATGCGGACTTCCTTGATTCCACAGCTTTTACAAAATTTGGCTTATAATTTGAATCGGGGAGAAAAAAATATCAAACTTTTGGAGCTGGGTAAGACATATCACAGGCAGGATGTCCTTTCTTATGAGCCCTACTTTTTAGCCGGAATTTTAACCGGACTAAATAAAGAAGAACATTGGCAGGAGAAAGCAAGTCCGCTAACTATATTTTGGGTGAAAGGAATCGTAGAAGAACTGCTTTCTTTTTTGCACCTGGAAAACTTGTCTGTTCAGGATATAAAAGTTCCCTTCCTCTCCCGAACTGAAAGTGCTGCTTATTATCTGGCAGATACGGAATTGGCTTATTACGGAAAATTAACCGCTGCAGCAGCAGAAAAATTTGATATTGATACTATTGAATTAAAACAGGATATCTGGATAGTTCAATTTGCAATGGAAAACATTATCAATGCTACTCGCACCCTTAAAACACAATTTCAGGAAATTCCCCGTTTTCCCTTTGTAACAAGAGATATTTCTTTTCTTATTGCGGATGAGATTCCCTATTGCGAAATAGTAAAAACAATTGCAGAAACAGATAGAAATATAATCAGTGAGGTAACTGCCTTTGATGAATACCACGGGAAACAAATTCCCGAAGGTAAGAGGAGCTTGACTTTACGCCTGAAACTTAGAGACAAAGAAAAAACATTGACAGATGAACGAGTAGATTATCTTATTGATTCAGTGATAAAAAAGCTCAGGGAAACCTGGCAAATAATAATGAGGTAAATTATGGAAAGTAATGTTACTAACCTACAGGACAAGATACAAAAATTAATAGACCAGTATACTCTGGCAACTAAAAAAGTTGAAGAATTGGAAGAAAAAAATCAGCAACTTGCCGAAGAAAATTCTCAACTAATTGCCCAAATTCAAACCAGTGGAAAAACAACCGGTGAGCAGGAGAAAAAATATAAAGCATTGCAAGAAGAATATAATACCCTGGATAACAGGTATAAAGAACTTCAGAAAATTCTTGCCGGTTTGGAAAGTGTTGCTGAAAGTGCTATTAAAAAGATTGACGGATTATTTGCCTCCAGCGAAAAAGAGATTTGACAATGCAGTCGGTGGAAGTGGAAATATTTGGACGCAGATTTCGTTTGCGCAGTGATGATCCTGAACGGACAAAACAAATTGCAGACGAAATAAATAACCAGATAGATACACTTTCTAAACACTATGATAATTTGGACTTTACGAAACTGTTGCTTCTAATTTGTCTTCAGCAACAGGATGAAGTTTTAACTTTAGGCGACGAGAATCGTGCTTTAAGCTCTGAACTTGAACGCCTGAATCAGATGCTTTCAAAATTAAAGATATAAAAAAAAGTGCCTGCAGAATTCGTGATATGGGTTGCATAAAAGCTATTATAGTTTCGGGTGTCGAGCCATGAGTGGCATGCGTGCCAGCTGGTCCTGGATACATAAAGCTCACAAGGTAGATACCCACCTCATGCTTGGCTTTCTAATGACAAGCATACACGGTTCTTGCGGGCACTTAAATAATTCGCTTTGGCTATAAACCAAAGTTAAATAGATTAAAATAAGGAAATAACAATGACTATAAATCCTATTATAGCACTCATCATAGGAGCGGCAATCGGTTTTGCCATTGCTCTTATTATATATTTCATAAAGCGTAATACTGCTTTTAAACTGATTTCGCAATCCACCAAAATTGCCGAAGAATTAGAAAAGAACGCTAAAACAGAAGCAGAAAATGCTAAAAAAGCAGCTTTACTGGAAGCCCGCGAAGAATGGATTAAACAAAAGCGACTTCTGGATGAAGAAATTAAGGAACACCAAAAAGAACTGCGACTGGAAGAGAAAAAATACAATGAGCGTTTAAGCAGTTTAGATAAACGTCTGGACTCTCTGGATAAAAAGGAAACAGCTCTTGCGGAACAGGAAAGAAAATTAAAAAGCAAAGAAGAAGAACTGCTCAACAAGAAAAATGAATATGATGCTATTATTGCTGAACAAAAAAACAAACTAGCAGAAATTGCAGGTCTCAGTCGTGAGGAAGCAATTGCCCGTTTGCGTGAGGAATTAATTTCTCAGGCAAGACAGGTAGCAGCGAATGAAGCCCGGCTCACAATTGAACAGATAAAATTGGATGCTAACAGGAAAGCTGCAGAAATTCTTTCCACTGCGATCCAACGAATGGCAGTAGATTATGTATCCGAAACAACCGTCTCTGTTGTCTCACTTCCTTCTGATGAAATGAAGGGAAGAATAATTGGCAGAGAAGGAAGAAATATCCGAACTTTTGAAAAGGTCTCAGGAGTGGACTTAATTATAGATGATACTCCCGAAGCGGTTGTGCTCAGCTGTTTTGATCCTGTAAGACGCGAAGTAGCCAGATTAGCTTTAGAAAAATTGATTGCTGATGGCAGAATTCATCCCGGCCGCATTGAAGAAATTATAGCCAAGACAACTAAAGAAATGGAAGAGAATTTGATTAAGCTTGGAGAAAAAGCAGTTTTGGAAACCAATATACATAATATTTCACCGAATCTTATTAAAGTTTTGGGTCGTTTGCATTACCGAACTAGTTATGGACAAAATGTTTTAGAGCATTCAATAGAGGCAGCTTGGATTTGTGGAATTTTAGCCGCTGAATTGGGATTGGATCAGGAGCTTGCACGTAGAGCAGGATTATTACATGATATAGGAAAAGCAATAGATCACGAATTTGATGGTTCTCATGCCATTATTGGAGCAAATTTAGCACGCAAAAACGGTGAGGGGAAAATAATTGTGAATGCTATTGAAGCCCACCATGAAGAAGTAGAGGCAATTTCTGTTTATGCTGCCTTAACTCAAGCATCGGATGCTATTTCCGGAGCCAGACCAGGTGCCCGGAGAGAAATGCTGGAAACCTATATGCAGAGATTAGCCAAGTTGGAAGAGATAGCTAATAGTATTGATGGAGTGAGTAAATCGTATGCTATTCAGGCAGGTAGGGAATTACGAATTATTGTAGAGCCGTCTTTAATTGATGAAAACCAAACTGCTCTGCTGGCAACGGAAATTGCTGATTCTATTGAGAAACAGGTTCAGTATCCAGGTCAAATAAAAGTTACAGTTATAAGAGAAACACGCCAGATAGCAATGGCGAAGTAATGAAAGTTCTATTCTTTGGTGATGTTTATGGTAAAGCAGGTAGACAAACAGTCCGGCTTACTCTTCCTGAACTGAAAGAAGAATTTCAACCGGATTTTATTTTGGCTAATAGTGAAAACCTTGCAGATGGAAGAGGCGTTACCGAAAAAACACTTAACCAGCTTTTTAATGCAGGGGTTGACGCTGTTACCGGAGGCAACCATTTATGGGATAGAACAGAATCCCTGGAATATATTCGCGGTCAAAACAAAATAATTAAACCGTTTAATTATCCTGAAGACGCACCGGGAAATCCTTATCTCGTATTAGTTAAAGAAGACCTGCGTTTGGGAGTTCTATGTCTTTGTGGTCAGTTGTTGATGCCACCCTGTAATAATCCTTTTACAGCATTGGCTGAGTTTATAAAGTTACATTATGCTAAAGACACTGAACAGGTCTCACTTTTTCCCTTACCTTATCCTGTTATTTTAGATTTTCACTGTGAAGCAACCAGCGAAAAAAGAGCTATGGGTTGGTTTGCAGATGGACAGCTAAGTGCAGTTTTAGGAACCCATACTCATATTCAGACCGCAGATGAAGAAATATTACCCTTGGGAACAGCTTATATTACTGATGTAGGTATGACCGGTTCGCATAACAGTGTAATTGGTGTGAAGAAAGAAATCATTATAGAAAAATTTCGTACTTCTGTTCCTAACCGTTTTGAGTCATCTGACGAGGGTTTACAGGTTAATGCTGTTTATTTGGAACTGGATACCGAAACCGGGAAAGCATTAAATATCAAGCGTATAAGAAGAATTATAGAGTAAAATTATGGAGAAAGTTTTAAGCGGAAAACCAGTTGCCCAATTGATAAATCGGACTTGTATCAATTTAATAACCCGGTATGAACTAAAGCCCCAAATGGTTCTAATCCAGGTAGGGAATGATCCTGCTTCTACTTATTATGTGCAAAGCATTATTAATAGCGGGGGAAAATTAGGTTGCCTAACTCAATTGAAAATCCTGTCAGATAATATAAGCGAAAACGAATTATTAGCTATTATAGATGAAGCCAATCACAATCCTGATGTTAATGGTATAATGGTCCAAAAACCGTTTCCGAAGCATATAAAGGAAAGCAAAGTTAATTCAGCTGTAAATCCAGAAAAGGATTTGGACGCTTTGCATCCACTCAATTTGGGAAAAATAATGCTGGAAGAAGAAGGTTTTCTTCCCTGTACCCCTGCTGCAGTTCTTTTTTGTATGTTCTATTATGGAATTGAAACTCAGGGTAAGCATATTGTAATTTTAGGTCGCAGCAGTGTAGTTGGCAAGCCCTTAGCTAATATTCTGCTTTGGAAAAGGACTTTTGCAAATGCCACAGTAACAATTTGCCATAGTAAAACGAATAACCTGGCAGAATTTACAACACAAGCAGATATTCTTATTACGGCAATGGGCAAAGCAAATTTTGTAACTCCGGATATGATAAAAGAAAATACTATTATTTTGGATGTGGGAATAAATGATATTATATTATCTAATGGGGAAACTGGATACACCGGTGATGTTAATTATAACTTATGTTACAATAAGGCATTGGCTATAACACCTGTTCCCGGTGGAATCGGCAGAATTACAACCTCTGTTCTCTATTTGAATTTGGTTAATGCCTGCCTTAAATCCAGAAACTTATACAAAAGTATTGACGAATATATTAAGCTTATTTTTATGGATAACAATGAAATTTATTAATTCCTGTATTTAGGAGGAATGATGCAGTTGAAGAGTGTTAAACTCTTGTTCATCATAGTGATGATTATAAGTAGTGTTTTGCTGATTTCGGGATGCGGAAAATCAGGAAATCGCTTTGCCAATCAGCCACCAACAATTCAAATAACCTCATTTGAGGGCTGGGACACAACATATGTAAGTGCCGGCTATGATACAACTTTAATTTATTGTTTTCAACAGCGCATTTACTGGCATGCTACTGATCCCGATGGCGTAATTACCGGTTATGCATTTAGGATTTTGGATGAAAATAATAATCCTATTCCTACCCCCGGTTATGAATATTTAGATTTAACCGGAGAGCTTACACCTGATAATCTTCTTGCTTTGGGAACGGGATGGGTAATTCACTATATGACAGGAGCAGATCAAAATATACCACTTGATGATCCTAGAGCACGTCGTTCTATTTGGTCCTCTCAAAAATATGCAGTAATCAATTTTCCTTCAGCTGATTCCCTGGGGAATCCGACTGTTAAATATAACAGATTTGAAGTTGTAGCTATTGATAATAGAGGTGCTATTACTCCTCATCCTGCCTGGAGAAATTTCAATACTCAATCAGATCGTCCCAAATGTATGATTTCTACTACTAAAGGAAATCCCAATGGCAAAGATGTTGGTTCCGGATTGAAGCTTTCCTTCACTATGAGCGACACTGATCCCTTTATTACTGCGGTTCCCTATAAATATGAATTCAAAATAATGAAAGTAAATGACCAGGGAGTAGTGATACAAGGAACAGAAACTGATTGGTTTTCCACTACCAGCGAAGATAACAGAACCAATAAAATCAATGAATATCTGCTAACAAAATACACAAACCCACCTTTATCTTATGACTACGATTCTACAGGTGTTTCATTAAACCAGAAAACCAAAATTATATCTCGGGTTACAGATTTGGCTGGAGTTATATCTAATCCGGAAGATGCTTCTATGATGGTTTTTTCAGTTCGTCCAGGATTTAGACCCCATTCTTTTATCTATCCTACAAAAACCTATGCTCTTACAAATCATCACTTTGAAGATTATGGTGATGATTCCACTGAAGAAATTAAAGTTATACCCAGAACGATAACTGAAGGAGTTACTCGTTATGCTATTCCTCTCTTTAAGGATTTTGAAGGTAAATATACTGCTGTCTATTCCTCAAATATTAAACTTTGGATTCGTTGGGGTTGGTGGGGTGAATATGGAGAGACAAGAGGGGATATTGTTACTTATGGTGATACAATTAATATTAAAGCAATGCCCTACAATAAAAAAGTAGATGTAGTTCTGGATAGCCATTCAGGGCAAAATTACTTTAGCGAAGTAACTGCCTTTGATCTTCGTTTAGATGGTCTACCTTATAACTATCCTCCTTATCCCTTCAGTAGATATGGCGTTACAGATCAGAACGGAAAACAATGGTTGCGCCTTCCTGTAAATTCACCTTTAGCGCAAACAGTTGTGCTTACAAGTGGTCAGTTACCTATGCCACCGGCAACAGAACCGGGAGAACATAAATTTGAAATGAGGGTAGTTGACCTTCAGGATGAGTATGATCCTACTCCTGTAAATTTTACTTTCTATTTGCATCGTTACATTGAACCTGCTAACCGACAGGGTGTTCTGGTCATTGATGATGATCCAGTTAGTGGTCAAGTAAACGATGTACTTATTACTGAAAGATATGAATCTATGCTTGAAGGATATACCGGAACTGTTGATGTAATAACCAGAACAGAAAATAACGAAGATATTCGCCAAAGAGCTATTGCTTTTAGTGACCTCCAAAAATACAAATTTGTTATCTATCATACTGACAATTACGAAAAGACAGGAAATTTGCAACTTGACTTTGATGCCTATAGTTTATACTTAATGAGAGGGGGGAATATGTTAATTTCACACACTAATCTTTTAGGAGCACAACTTACGGATATAGCTAAAGGAGGTTTTAGGAAAACCTTTGTTACTAATCTGGGATTTAATAGAATCCCCAAAGTATCTTTTTTAAATAGTGCAAACCGGTCTTTCTTTCAAAAAGCAGTTTCTAACCAACCAGATTATAATGATCTAAATTTGCATTATGATATTCAAGGTTCACCTGCTATCCATCCAATTGTTGATATGCGCGATGGCTTAGGTTATTTAACCTATTTTGAGAATGGTAATTTTTCGGGAGATATTCTTTATAAGTTCGGATGTAAACCTACTGATTATCCTACTAATCCCCCCACACAAGAGCAATATAATTTATATAATAATCAAACAGTTGCTTTCCGAAGGACAACTTCTTCCAATGGAAAAGTATATATCTTTGGCTTCCCCTTATCCTTTATGAAAGTTGAAGATACCCGTCCTGCCATAATGAAGATTATTTCTGAATTGATTTAAGCAGTAGCTTAACATAAACGGAGGATTTCATTCCTCCGTTTTTAATTTACTGATAAAATGTAAGCGATCTGATTACTTAGTTAATGCAGATTTATCAGGAATCCTAATTTTTGATTTTCCTCTCACAGAGTACACTGAGAACACAGATATATAAACAAGAATTTATAATTCTCAATTCTGATCGTCATTAATCCTCATCGCTAAACAAATTTATCAAGGATTAAAGTTATATAAGCGATGACGACTCCTGAATTCATTCATTCTATTAAACTTTAATTCTCTAATTATTTGGAGTAAGCAAACAGGAAATGACGAGGACATCATTTATTCCGGACTCATTCATTCTCCATTCTCCACTCTCAATTCTTCATTTTTTGTGTTCCAAATCCGCGTAGGGTATCTGCCAAAGTGATGTTTCGTGATCTAAAATCAGAATTCCATTATGTTCTTTTAGTCGGCTGTAGATAAGTTTTTTAGCGGTTACTGTCTGGATGCGGGAAACATCATAAGCGGAAGTTATTGCCAGGGATGTATGAAACAGAGTAGGGATAATATCTCCTGCATAGATATAATAGTCAGTGCCAAAATCAATCGTAACAATTTGACTGCCTAAAGTATGTCCGCCAACAAGGGTAAGCAAAATTCCGGGTGCAATTTCTGCTTCGCCATCAATTAAAGTTATATTTCCCTTTTTTTCCAGCAAAGCTAATTGCTGTTCAAAGTTATAAGCAGAACGATTCAGTTCATCAGGATTTTTGGCAATTTCCCATTCCGCTTTTTGAATCCAATAGCGTGCTTTGGGAAAAGTGAGGGCATCGCAAGTTCCAAAGTTGGTAATGATTCCACCTGCGTGGTCAAAATGCAGATGAGTCATAATCACATCAGTAATGTCTCTATCCTTAAGTCCCAATTCCGCAAGAGAGAAAGGCAGCAGAAATTCGCTTGGCTGATAAATATCTCTCTGTTTATCGGAAAGTCGGTTTCCGATTCCCGTATCTATTAAAATATTATGTTTATCGCTTTTTATCAGGAGCAGGTTTAAGTTCAGTTTGCGTCTTTGTTTTTGATCAAGAAGGGTTTTTTTCTGCCATAAAGCATAAGGAAGAACACCCATAAAAGCACCGCAATCAGACCAATAGTAACCAGCCGGGACAGGGAAAATTTGTTTCATTGGTGTTTAGCGTTGAAAGTTTTTTGCTGATTCTGAGGGGGGTGTTTTTTTCCCTTTTTTACAGGTGTCTTTGGTGTTTTGGCATCCAGTTTGGAAACCGGTTTATGAACAGGGATTGGAGGTTTGTTATTTCTCTTTTTGTGTTCTGTTTCTCTTTGGGAAAGGGCTTCTTTTTCATTTTGAGCAGCAGAAAAAACAACTATATGTTTCTTTTCTCCTTCGCCAATAGTAAGAGTTCGCAAGTCCTTTTCCTGTTCCACATAGCGATGAATAATTCTTCTTTCAGCTGCAGGTAATGGTTCCAGGGTTATGGGCTTACCGGTTATCTTAACTTTCATTATTTGAGGAAGGTAGGGTTTTAGGAAAATTTCTGCCTGACGTTCTCTGTAACCATCAACATCCAGATAAATTCTTTCAATCTGAGCGTCATCTTCAAAAACACGATTGATTAAATATTGCAAAGTATCCAGCATAGAACCGTTTTTACCAATAAGAAATCCGGAATCGGGACTGCCATTGATTTCCAGATATAGAGTTTTACCTTCAGTTCTGCTTTTAAGGGAAGTGTAGCTAATTCCCATTTTTTGCAATAAGGTTTGCAAAAAAAGCTCAGCTCTATCAAAAGAGGAAGGCAATTGAAAACGCACCAGAGCAAGTTTTTGAGCAAATAAGCCAAATATACCTTTAGTGGGCTTTTTCAGGATTTCATAATTTAATTCCCAATCGTGAATTTTATAATCCTTGCGGAAAGTCCTTATTATTTCTTCAATGGATTCACCGCTTTTATCTATTGTAGTCATTGATTTTCCTTTTTCTTTATATGTTTGGTTAAAAAATACTGATGGAGAATAGAGAGCACATTAAAAGCTGTCCAGTATAAAACAAGTCCGGCAGGCATACTGCGAAAGATGATTACCATAAAAATCGGCATTCCCCAAGTCATTATTTTCATTTGGGACTGTTGCATTTTTTGTTGTTCCGTCATCTGCGCTTTATCCACATGCTTAGGCCTCATCATTAACGATTGCAGCAGCATAAAACCGCCCATTATTATTGGCAGAATCATATAAGGATCAGGTTCGGAAAGGTCTTTCAGCCACAAACAAAAAGCAGCATTGCGCATATCTAAAGAATAACGTAAAATACTGTAAAGTGGAATAAGAATAGGTATTTGAATCAGTAAAGGCAAACAACCGGCAGTCATACTGGTTTTGTTTTCCTTATAGAGTTTCGTAAGTTCTTCTCTTTGTTTCACTACATCATTGGCATATTTTTTTCTGATTTCCTCTATATAGGGCTGCATTTTTTGCTGACGCATACTGTGAACCATTTGATGTTGCGTTAAAGGATGCAGTAAAAGCTTTATAATAACGGCAAAAATAAGGATTACTACGCCATAATTTTTAATGTAGCGATGCAGGAATTTAAGAATCCATTCAAAAATATTAGCAAGCCAACGCAGCCAACTTGCTCCCCTTTCAGGAATTTTATCCATTTGTTTTCCATATTTCTGTAGAATTTGATAGTCCGTTGGTCCGGCATAAATTATAAAACTTTGGCTCCAGCTTTGTTTGGGATTGCTTTGTTTAGAATCAATAACAAAAGCTGGATTACCGGTTTCCGGATTCAGTTCTGTTCTAAAGGAACGCATTAAAGCGGGCTCATTTTCTTTTAAGACGAGAGTAAAATATTTTCCCCTTAAAGCCATCCAGTTGAAACTGTTAAAATTGCCGGAGGGCTGTTTTTTCCTCATTTTGGCAAGAGTTGTTTTAAAAATTTCGTTATCGGCATAATACATAAAGCGGTAATCCTGCTGTTTGCTTTTGGTTACAGTTTCCGTATCCGCAATACCACAGGAAAAATCAACTTCAATACCATTAATAACTTGATAATTTTCCACATTTATAGCGAAAGATATGCCATATTGATTAT
>ERZ1026800.1384-NODE-1384-length-15495-cov-4.000781_pt1 | contig 15495 bp, 13 predicted proteins | sample MGYA00520873_ERZ1026800 | MGnify/ENA primary metagenome ERZ1026800 (study PRJEB33270, sample SAMEA104284475) | anaerobic digester metagenome | biome: Anaerobic digester microbiome; feature: mesophilic sludge digester; material: Anaerobic digester biomass...
GTTAATTTGCAACATTTCCCCTTTCAAAAATCACCTTTTTTTGAATTTTAATCGCGTTTATGCTATTCTTGGTATCTGTATGCGGAAATATTCCGCAAGGAATTTCACCAACCAGGGTTAAATTATGCAGGGGGAACGCGGCTCAGAAAATGTCTATTTGTTTTAAAGTGATGTTTACGCCCAGGTAACCGCAGGGGCGGTCATCGGTCCGCAGTGGGCAGTCATGATTGACACACTCGCCCTCCCGGATGAATCACTTGAAATTCGTAATTTTATTGAAAGCTCACTGGGGGTTCCAGTCCGCTATGTGATTAATACCCATTACCATGCAGATCATTCCTGGGGAAATTGCTTCTTCCCCGGCGCAACCGTGATATCCAGTACCGCCTGCCGGATGGAGTTGATGACCCGGGGCAATGCATCACTTGAAGCTGCAAAGAAACAAAATCCCATCTACCGCCAGGTCAAGATGATACATCCTCATATCACATTTTCCCAGGGGACCATCACACTGCGGGTTGGGAAAAAGACCCTCGACATGTTTACAACTCCCGGTCACAGTTATGATGGCATTTCCGTGCTGGTGGAAGAAGACCGGGTTTTATTCGCCGGGGATGTATTTTTGCCCCTGCCTTACATGGTGGATGGCGATCCGGATGAAATGACCACCACCATTAAAAAGATTGGAAAAATGGGTTTGGAAAACATCATCCAGGGGCACGGAGATATCGTCCTGCGGGGTGAGATTGACGATGCAGTGAAAAACAACCTGGCGTATATTTCCTCAGTTCGTAAGGCAGTCCGGCAGGCAGCCCGGCGGCGCAACGTGGTTGATGCCCTCCATGCAATCGATATCGAATCATGCGGCAAGAGCCGGGTGCTGCTGGGTGGTCTGGCGAATGAATTGCACAAGCGGAACATCCGTTTCCTGTACCAACAGATTCGCAGCGAATCCACTGGTGACATCCAGACTGATAAAAAAGATCCCCTGGAAGAGGATCTGTAAAATAAATTTTTAGTTTTTTGTATTTTCTGTCCGGCGCTCATGCAGATATGCCCGCAACCCCACTCTACGTTCCGTTCCAGCGCGCAGGCGTTGAAGATTGGGTTTCAGAGCATAAAATACCAGGATGACCGCTCCCATGGCAAAAAGGATGTACTGCCAGGGACCGACCCCAGCCACAGCCCTCACCACAAAGATACCCAGCGCAATCACCGCGATGCTGATGGTCGTCAGGCTGGCATAACCGACAAACACGTACACCAGGGCAGCCACTGGAAGGATGATCCAGGCAGATGGATTCCAAAGGGCTATGGCGCCACCCAGGGTGGTCGCCCCACCCGCACCGCCGCCCCGGATGTGCAGTCTGCCGTCTGCACGGCGTTCCAACATGTAGATGGGAAATAATTGACCCACAATCGCCGCCAAGGGTGCAGCCATCCGCAGCCAGACGCTTTCCGGACCCAGCCAGCTCACCAGCCAGGCAGTGGAAACGCCTTTCAACACATCGATCCCAGCTGTCAATAAACCTGCCAGGAAGCCAGCCGCCCTCAGTGCATTGGTTCCACCGGTGCGCCCGCTGGCAACGGAGCGGATATCACGTCCGTTGGCAATTTTGACAACCAGCCACCCAAAGGGCAATCCCCCAATGAAATAACTCAGCAATAAAACTGCGATAATCGAACCGACCATATCTCCTGATGTCCCAATTAATGATCCTGACAGGTTTAACAACCCTCACCCGCCAGGAAAGTTGCGTCCTGATCCACGCAGAGCATGATTTCCCGCCAGTCATGATCCCCAATCAGAAATGCCCGCACCTGCCAGCCATTCTCTTCCGGCGACCAGATCAGCGTCACGGCTTCATGCCAGGTATGTTCCTGCACATCCGTTGCGGATGGAACAGCCGGACCCCGCGGGTGGGAATGATAAATACCCACAACCTCCATGCCGGCAGATTCAATTTTCAGGATTGCCTCAACCAATCCCTGCGGATCCATATAAAAACGGGTGCCGCCTTGGAGTGTATTGCTCACCGGCAGAACCATCCTCCCCTGCTCCCCCCGTCCCCCGATTAATCCGCAGGCTTCATCCGGCAGGCACCGGCAGACATCCGCCTTCATCTCCTTCAGGAGGGATTCATTAAGGATCAGCAACTCCATCCATCCTACCGGGCGATCAGCCATGCCAGCAGCCAGATGACCCCCAGCATGACCACCGGTTCCACCCAGGCAGTTGGACGCGGCTGCTCCTCAGCCAGACCGCCTGCCAGGCTGGTCAGGGCGTAGGCAGCACCCAGCAGGATCAAGCCAAAGCGGACTGGTTGTACCGGCAGGTAATGAAGACCCAACGCCAGCTGCCCCACAACGACTGCAATTCCGATTGCCCAGACAGGCTGCCAGCGTCCCCCCAGACGCAGATATAAGGTCCGCAGGGCAACCAATCCCAGGGGAATGACAATCGCCGGCAGCAGGAGGTAAAGCCGTATTCCGGCAGCCTTGACAGCAATCATCAGGATTAACAACAAGGCAAACGATACCGCCGTCAATCCCATCACCGCCGGTCCGTGCCGGATATCCGCCGCATCCACCACGATATACTCCGCCACCAACACCAGCACAAACAGGACGCCGCCCAATGTGAATACCGCCCACCATTGAGCCCCCACCTCCAGCGACGTAAGCGGAACACCGATCACCCAGGCAGTCAGGGCGGGCAGGATCCAGTGGTTGAACATGGAACCGGCTTGGGGATGGGGATGAGATTCCAGCAGCCAGCTGGCTCCGGTGGCTGCCAGCAGGGCGGCTGCCAGGGACATCAGGGTGGAAAAATTAAATTTCAAACTGAAAATGGCGCCAAATATGCCAAAATTAAACAGTGTGTCCGGTAATTTTACGAATGGGATCAATGCATAGGTCAATAAAACCATCGCCGCCACAATTGACAGGCGGTCGGTATCCGGAACATGCCGGTGCTCTTCCAGTTCCATGTTGTTATTGTACCCTCAGCCGGAAGGTGGGGGAAGGGATTCGACCCGGAATGCCAGGGTATGGTAAAATTAACATTCGGTATGAGCGAGATTAAAGAGGTACCCATTGAATCCCGCCCGAGGTTGATTCCCAGTTTAACAATGGGATTCAACACGGTTGCCAGCCACATCTACCTGATCCTGCCCCCGTTAATCCTGGATCTCTTCCTGTGGCTGGGTCCGCACCTGCGGTTGTACAAGCTTTTAAAACCCGGTGTGGATGAGGCATTTAATCTATTGTTGGGTTTTGCCTCACCCACCCAACTTGATGGTTTGAAAAGTTCACAACAGCTCTTTTCTGAATTCCTCCAGAATTTCAATCTCTTCAACACCCTGAGCACCCTGCCAATCGGTTTGCCCAGCCTGATGTCAGTGATCAATCCCTCTGACTCACCCCTGGCTGATTTACAGGTTTCACTTCAGTTGGGTTCGACAGGTTTTGCAGTGGGGATTTGGCTGCTTTGCGTCCTGGTTGGAATTGCCATCGGCAGCCTGTACTTCGGCGCCATCAGCCGCGCCACCGATACGAAGCCCAACCGGTTTCAATCCTCGGCAGCGCTCATCCAGGCAGGTCAAGCCATCCTGTACACCATCATCCTGGTTGTGCTTCTCCTGATGTTGATCATCCCTGCCATTGCCATCTCATCCGTTCTCGCACTGATCAGCCCTTTCCTGGGGCAGGTTGCACTGGTGGGAGCCGGCATGCTGTTGATCTGGATGATGGTTCCGTTGATTTTTACCCCATTGGGTATCTTTGCCAACAAACAAAATGCTGTGAATTCCATCATGACAACCACCCAGCTTGTGCGCGGTTTCATGCCCGGCGCCGGATGGTTTATCCTGGTCGTGGGAATGCTGGGGTTCGGCTTGGATATGCTGTGGGTACAGCCCCAGATCAATTCCTGGTTGATGCTGGTGGGAATCGCAGGGCATGCTTTCATTTACACAGCCATCATTGCAGCAGCTTTTACGTATTACCGCCATGGAATTTCCTGGATGGAACGAAGCCTGCGTAAAGCCGCCCTGCAACAAACTTCCGGATGATTCAAAGTAAGGATTATTTGTGATAACACGTAACGATATCTCATCTTATGGTGCAAAAGACATCCAGGTGTTGGAAGGACTGGAAGCCGTTCGCCGCCGCCCCGGCATGTATGTTGGCGGCACGGACCAGAAAGCCCTCCATCACCTGGTCTACGAAGTGGTGGACAACTCCATTGACGAAGCTCTGGCAGGTTCGTGCGACCAGATCATCATCACCATTCACGCCGACAGCAGTGTGACAGTGGATGACAATGGGCGCGGCATCCCGGTGGACATTCATCCGGAAAAGAAAAAATCCGCCCTGGAAGTGGTGATGACCATCCTGCATGCCGGCGGCAAGTTCGGACACAGCAGCTACAAGGTTTCCGGCGGTTTGCATGGCGTGGGTGTCTCGGCAGTCAATGCGCTTTCCGAATGGTGTGAGGTGGAAGTGCGGCGTGAGGGAAAAATTTATTTCCAGCGCTATCAGCGCGGCATTCCCCAGGAACCGGTCAAGGAGATTGGCAAGTGTCATCCCAAACAAACCGGCACCCGCACCACCTTCCGATACGACAACCAGATCTTCAAGGATGAGGTGGATTTCAAATTTGAATCCCTCGCCCAGCGTTTCCGCGAGATGGCATTTGTCACCCGCCAGGTGCAGATCCGCCTGGTGGACGAACGCTCCAACCGCGAAATGACTTTTTACTTCGAAGGCGGAATTCGTTCCTTTGTCCGCTACATGAACCGCAACCGGGAAGCCCTGCATCCCGTCTTTTATGCCGAGAAGGAAGTCGATCACGTCGGCGTTGAGGTGGCGGTGCAGTTCACGGATGCTTACAACGAATCCATTTATTCCTTCACCAACACCATCAACACGGTGGACGGCGGCACCCATATGACCGGTCTGCGCATGGCAATCACCCGCGTCATTAACGATTATGCCCGCAAGACCAACCTGCTCAAGGATGCCGACCCCAACTTTACCGGCGACGACACCCGCGAGGGCATGACCGCCATTGTCGCCGTCAAACACCCCGACCCGCAGTTTGAATCACAAACCAAGGTCAAGCTGATGAACACCGAGGTTCAAACCTATGTGCAGCAGGTGGTTGGCGAATCATTCAGTGCCTTTTTACAGGAAAACCCCTCCGCCGCCAAGGCGATTGTCTCCAAGTGCCTCACCTCCGCCCGTGCCCGCGATGCCGCCCGCAAAGCCCGCGACCTGGTCATCCGCAAATCTGCCCTGGAATCCCTGACCCTGCCCGGCAAGCTGGCGGACTGCTCCGAGCGTGATTCAAACAAGACCGAACTCTACATCGTTGAGGGCGACTCGGCAGGCGGCTCCGCCAAGCAGGGACGCGACCGGCATTTCCAGGCAATCCTCCCGCTTCGCGGCAAGATCCTCAATACGGAACGCGCCCGGCTGGACAAGATCCTCTCCAACAACGAAGTCAAGGCGTTGATCTCGGCACTGGGCACCAGTGTGGGCGATAACTTTGACCTTTCCGGTCTTCGCTATGGACGGGTGATCCTGATGACGGATGCCGATGTGGATGGCAGCCACATCCGCACCCTGCTGCTGACCTTCTTCTTCCGTTACATGCAGCCGTTAATCGACGAAGGGCACCTCTACATTGCCCAGCCGCCGCTTTACCGGATTGCCCACAAGAATCAAGTGCAGTATGCCTACTCGGATGCCGACAAGGACCGCGTCCTCCAGGAAATGGGCGCTGCGGCTGAAAAAGCCTCCCTGCAGCGCTACAAGGGTTTGGGCGAGATGAACCCCCACCAGCTCTGGGAGACCACCATGAATCCGGAAACGCGCACTCTGCTGCAGGTAAGTGTGGAGGATGCCGCCGCTGCCGATCGCACTTTTGACATGCTGATGGGCGAAGCGGTGCCACCCCGCACCCGCTTCATCCAGACCCACGCCCGCAGCGTACGCAACCTGGACGTGTGAGGTTGTTGTGAGTCAAACCCGGCACCACCCTGCCCATCCCGGCGGGGTGGTGTTTTTTCAGGGTGGAGAGAGTCGTTTTATGCTAGAATGATCCTGTTGCATCCCAAGAGTTGGTGAAATCCACCGATCAACTCCAGCAGTAATTTGTCAGTTAACGCATCCTTCAAGCCGGGTAATGGATCGAGGATGAAAGAACAAACCTGTTTGCGGGCATTTGCCCGGGAAGACAAAACCACACGCGCACCGGATTGGATCACTGATGGCAAACATTAATCTAAATGAAGCCCAAAAAGCAAAATTCGACGAGTTCTTCACACAGTACCACGATATTGAAAAGGAAATTTCCGCCTACCGGGAATATGACCGGGATGTTTTTCGGGGCAGGACGGTGCTGCTGCCCTGCGACGACCCCGAATGGAGTAACTTTACCCGGTTTTTTGCCCAGAATTTTGACCGGTTCGGGCTGAAAAAACTCATCAGCACCAGCTATGCGGCGGACAGCAAAACCTACAAGGGGTTTTACCAGCCAACCCTGTTTGAAACCAGCGCCCCGCAATATGACCGGGACCAGACCACCCGGAAAGGTAAAATTTTCACCCTGATCCACGATCGGACGGGCGACAGCAAGGTGAACGTGGATGACCTGGAGTGGCGTTACCTGGCAGGGGATGGCGATTTCAGAAGTGCCGAGATCAGGAAATTACGCGATGAAGCCGACATCATCATTACCAACCCGCCTTTCTCGCTGTTTCGGGAGTTTTTGGCATGGATTATGGAGGCGGGGAAACTATTTGTCATTATTAGTAACATGAACGCCATCACCTATAAAGATGTTTTTCCGTTGATTAAAAACGATAAGCTGTGGTTGGGTAACGGTTTTCATGCTGGCAATGCATACTTTTCAACACCTTTTGCCAAAGAATACGGTGAAGGGGTTTATTACCCCGATACTGGCTTGGTGAAGTTTAGAAATGTTTGTTGGTTCACCAACCTCGACCACGGAAGGCGTCACCAACCCTTACGACTTATGACTATGGCGGACAACCTGAGGTTCAGCAAACACAAGGAAATCCGGGGCAAAACATCGTACGACCGCTACGAAAACTACGACGCCATTGAAGTTCCGTTTACCGATGCCATTCCGAGTGATTATGATGGTGTGATGGGCGTGCCGGTCAGTTTTCTTTATAAATATTGCCCTGAACAGTTTGAAATAGTAGGAATGGCAGAGGATAACGCTAGGGGTTTTTCAGGAGGAATATGGGATGGGAAAAATCCCCGTTGTATAATAAATGGGAAAGCTAAATTCAAGCGTGTTTTTATAAGAAGTAAGAAATAACATGAAAACAATTTTAAGAACCAATCTCACGGTCAAAGATATTTGCGAAGGATTCGTTTATAACGAGCTGGAAGGCAAGGGCTTGTTCGGTCTGGCAGGCAGATTAACCATCCAGCCGGAGTACCAGCGCAATTATTTCTATGCGGACGGCAAAAAGGATGTGGCGGTGATTGATTCGCTGCTGAAAGGCTACCCGCTGGGATTGCTCTATTTCAACAAGGTAAGCGACGGTTCGCTGGAAGTTCTGGATGGGCAGCAGCGCATCACCAGTTTTGGACGGTACGTGACCAATAAATTTGCCATCAAGGATGAAAACGGGATGGAGCAATATTTTAGCGGTATTGCAGCCGACAAACAGGCAAAAATCCTGGATGCCCAACTCCTGGTTTACGAATGTGAAGGCACGGAGAGTGAGATCAAGGAGTGGTTCAAAACCATCAATATTGCCGGGGTTCCTCTGAACGACCAGGAACTGCTCAACGCGGTGTATTCCGGACCCTTTGTGACCTTTGCCAAAACGGAGTTCAGCAACAGCCAGAATGCCAACATTCAAAAATGGAGCGCCTATATCCGGGGCAGTGCCAACCGGCAGGATTTTCTGGAACGTGCCCTCGAATGGGTCAGCAAAGGCAGGATTGGCGATTACATGAGCCTTCACCGCTATGATACCCAGATTACCGAATTGAAGACCTACTTCAATTGTGTTATTGATTGGGTTTCCAGCATCTTTCTTGATGTGGAGAGTGAGATGCGCGGGCTGGAGTGGGGAAGGTTGTATGAAACCTATCACCATCGACCGTACAACCCGGCTGAGGTTTCAGAAGAAGTAAAAAAACTGTACGCTGATCCCTACATCAAAAACCGCAGGGGAATTTTTGAGTATATTCTGGGCGGTTCGGTGAATACGGAATTATTGGACGTGCGGGTGTTTGATGATGCGACAAAGAAAAGCGTTTATATAACCCAAACCGCAACCGCCGAAGCCAATGGCGAATCAAACTGTCCGCTTTGTGCCCTTGGACACGATGCCAACAGGAGAAAAATCTGGAAGTTGAGCGAAATGGATGCCGACCATGTCACCGCGTGGAGCAAAGGCGGCGCCACAGATATCGGGAACTGCCAGATGTTGTGCAAGACTCACAACCGGGCAAAAGGCAACCGGTAAGCCCGGTCGGGCGAATGTTCGATGCCGGGGGAGTTCCATCCCTGCCCCGTGTCGGGAACCCATGAATTAATTGAGGAAATGATGCAATGACCAACTACCTGCGCTACCCCATCCCTGCCCTGCAGGAATATGTGACCCGCTTTTTCATCCAGCTGGGTGTACCCCCGGCGGATGCCGCCATTGCCGCGGATGTGCTGGTGGCAGCGGATGTGCGCGGGGTGGAATCGCACGGGGTGATCCGTCTGAACACCTACTACGGCTCCCGTCTGCGCAAGGGGCTCATGTCACCCGTGACCAACATCATCACCGTAAACGAAACCCCCACCACCCTGGCGCTGGATGCCGGTAATGGTCTGGGGCAGGTGGCGGCATATCACGCCATGAATCGCTGCATTGCAAAAGCCGGGGAATCCGGTCTGGCGATGACAACGGTTCGCAACAGCAATCATTACGGGATTGCCGGCTATTATGCCATGATGGCGCTGCCCCACGGGATGATCGGCATCAGCCTGACGAACAGTCAGCCGCTGGTGGCGCCCACCTACAGCCGCAGCCGCATGCTGGGCACCAATCCGATTGCGGTGGCGGTTCCCGCCGGTGAAAACCGACCCTATGTGCTGGACATGGCAACCAGCATTGTACCCATCGGTCGGGTAATGGTTTACAAGGAGAAGGGCGCGGAAATTCCCGCCGGCTGGGGTGTGGACTGCGATGGACACGTGACCACCGACCCGCAGGCAGTGCTCAACGGCGGCGCGCTGATGCCGTTGGGCGGTACTGATCTGATGCGCGGATACAAAGGCTACGGACTGGCGCTGTTGGTGGATATCTTCTCCGGCGTCCTGGCAGGCAGCGGATTTGGTCGGGCAGTGGCAAATCCATCCCAACCGACCTCCGCGGCTGTGGGGCATTTCTTTGCCGCTGTCCGCATTGATGCCTTCCGCCCGCTGGCGGACTTTCAGCGGGACATGGACGCCTTGATCACCGAATTGAAGACGGCGCCCCGGGAAGCCGGGCAGGAGCGGATTTACATCCACGGCGAGAAGGAATTTGAAATGGCGGAGCGCAGCGAGCGCGAGGGGGTTCCGCTGCTGCTGCCCACCGTCCGGGCATTGCAGCAGGTGGGAAACGAGGTGGGGGTGCCGTTTGACCTGGAGCCCGCGGCTGGTCAGGATTAATCCGCCACAAGAATCAACGCCTGGTCGCCCTCCAAAGGCAGCCAGTCTTTCTCCACCCCGGCATCTTCACGCGGGTGGCTGGACAACCCCACCCGCCAGTTCTGACGAGCCAGGTCAAAGCCCATTGCCAGCCTGACCGGTTGGCGCGAGAAATTAAGCGCCACCAGCACGGTTTGGTCCGGAGTCTGGCGCAGGTAGGCGAGCAGGCAGCCCGGCTGAAACGTCAGCCACTGGAACATGCCGCGGCGCAGGGCGGGCGTCCGCCTGCGGAGTTGAATCAAGGCGCGGTAGAAGTTATACAGAGAATCCGGATCCTCCCGCTGGCTGGCAACATTCCGCTGGATGAAATTGGGGTGCACCGGCAGCCAGGGCTGGACGGGGCTGAATCCGGCATATTTGGAATCATCCCATTGCATGGGAGAACGTTCCCCATCCCGGCTGTGATAAAAAGGATACCATTTGATGCCAATTGGATCGAGCATTTCCGAGCGTTTAAGGGAAATGTTGCGCATCCCGATCTCCTCTCCGTAGAGCAGATAGGGCGTCCCGCGCAGGGTCAGCAGGAGTGCGGCTGCCACTTTCAGGCGTTCATCACCGCGGTTTCGGGCAAAACGGGTGGCGGAACGCGGCTGGTCAAAACTGTTCAGCACCACGGTCGGGAAGGCGTCCGTCCCGAGGGCATCCTCCCAGCGTTGAATCGCATTCCAAAAACGGGGGGCGCTCCAGGGCTGCATGATCAGGTTGAGTTCAAAGGCTGCATGGAGGAGCTCCCGCCCCACGTATTGGGCGGCAATCTCCGGGGAGGGATTGAAGGTTTCACCCACAAGGTAGCGGTCAGGGTAGGAATCCACCAGGGCGCGGATTTCATTGAGTAACGGGAACAGCTCGGGTCGGTTGCAATCGTAAATGTGCTGCTGCCAATCAAATGGGCGAATACCCAAAGCAGGTGGATTATCGCGCAGTTGATCATCCTTAAAGTAGGCATTAAACAGGTCCAGGCGGAAGCCATCCACCCCGCGTTCCAGCCAGAAACGGAAGACATTGAGCAGTTCCTTCCGAACCTCGGGATTGCGCCAGTTGAGATCCGGCTGGAAGGAAAGAAATGTCCGCAGGTAATACTGCTCCAGGTGCGGATCCCATTCCCAGACCGACCCGCCCACGATGGATTGCCAGTTGGTGGGCGCCCGACCGCCCGGCTTGGGATCCTGCCAGATATACCAGTCATGTTTGGGTGACTGCCGGGAGGAACGCGACTCCAGGAACCAGGGGTGTTGATCCGAGGTATGGTTCAGCACCAGGTCAATAATGATGCGAATCCCGCGCCGGTGCGCCTCGAACAGAAGGCGGTCAAAATCGTCCAGGGTTCCCATGCGGGGATCCACGGAAGTGTAATCCATCACGTCATAACCATAATCCCCGTCATCCGAGGGGTAAAAAGGCGTCAGCCAGAGGGCATCCACACCCAGATGCTTTAGATCATCCAGGTGCCGGGTGATTCCTTCCAGGTCGCCCAGCCCATCGCCATTGGCGTCAGCAAAGGAACGGGTGTAGAGGTTGTAAATGACGCCGTCGCGCCACCAGATCCAATCGTTTGTCATGATCCATGCTCCGGGGATGATATTGGTGACATTCTATCACAGGGTGAATTGGAGGGGGCAAGTAAAACCTTGATTCTGCATGGGTATTATGCTAAAATATACCTGTTGAGTAAGCAATATCGCACACACCGGAAAGTGGGCGCTCCCCACTTTTCTGCGTATTTAGGGCAAGGTTGGTAAGAAAAGGATGAAGAACGAATTTACCCTGGCTTTTAATGAAGTATTGGAAGAAAAAGGTCTCCCGCGTGAGATTATTTTGAGCGCGCTGGAATCCGCCATGGCTTCGGCTTATCGCAAAGCCATGATGGCTTCACAAAATCAACGGGTGGAAGCCAAAGTCGACATAGACACCGGACAGGTGACCATCTATGCTGAGAAGGAAGTGGTGGAAAGCGTGGAAAATCCCACCACCGAGGTCAGCCTGGAGGACGCCCGCCTGGTGGATCCCGAAGTTGAACTGGGGGGAATGGCACTGGTCGAGTGCACCCCGGCTGATTTTGGTCGGGTGGCAGCCCAGACGGCGCGCCAGGTCATTCAACAGCGCATCCGTGATGCGGAACGCCAGGCACAGCTTGACCATTTCCGCAAACTGGTTGGCGAAATCATCAATGGCATTGTTCAAGCCGCCAACAACCAGGGATTGACCATCGGGCTGGACATGAAAGCCGAAGGCAACATGCCCCGCAAGGAAATGATCCCCAATGAACGCTTCCGTGTGCATGACCGCGTACGTGCTTTGCTTGCCGAGGTGAATGAGACCCGCGGGGTCCGCAGATCATCCTTTCCCGCACCCACCGCAATTTCCTGCGGCGTCTGCTGGAAACAGAAGTTCCGGAAATCTACCATGGAGTGGTTGAAATCCGCTCCATCGCCCGGGAACCGGGCGAGCGCGCCAAGGTGGCGGTCTCCGCCTCCCAGCCGGGCATTGACCCGGTGGGCGCCTGTGTGGGAATCAAGGGCGTGCGCATCCAGGCAATTGTCAAGGAACTGCACGACGAAAAAATTGATGTCATCGAATGGAATCCCGACCAGGCACTTTTCATTGCCAAAGCCATCAGCCCGGCAAAGGTGACTGGTGTTTATTTAAATGAGCGCTCCTCGGGTGGAAAAACTGCGACTGTGATCGTTCCTGAGGATCAACTGAGCCTGGCAATCGGACGTGACGGACAAAATGCCCGCCTTGCCGCCAAGCTGACCGGCTGGAGAATTGACATCAAGAGTCTCTCCGAAGCTGGCAGCGAAGCCCTGCAGCATGTCCGTGCAGATGAAGCTCTGGCGGAGCAAATTGGTGAGGAACTCCTGCAAACCATACAGGATCTGCTGGTGCGCAAATCGGAAGGTCGCCCGCTTTCCGCCGAGGAATATGACAAAATCGCCAAATTCATCGACCGGGTTGAACGGCGCATGGTAGCCGCCCGGGAGCCTGAAAAACCGATTGAACTCATCAAGCCTGAAATCCTGGAAGGCATTCCCGCATCCGCCCACGAGACGGATATTCTCGACAGTGGTTTACCCGAGCATGTGGCGTATATCCTCCAGGGGGGCGGTTACAGGACACTTGCTGAACTGATTATTGAAATGCATACGATGCCTGATAATATTTTGCGGCTGAACGGCATCGGTCAGAAAGCCATGCAAACCATTCGAAATTTGATGGACAGCCTGGCAGAGCAGGCAGCCGCAGAAGCGCAGGCAGCTGCTGAAAAACCGGAAGTCGTTGAAGAAATACCCGCGCCCGAGGTTGTGGAGGTTGTTGAAGAACAACCCGCCGCGGTTGAAGAAGTTCTGCCAGAAGTTTTACCGGAAGTTGAACCAGCTGTTGAAGAAGAGGTATCCGTTGTAATGGAAGAAGCGCCTGCTGAAGAACCGACCCCGGAAGAAGAACCCTCCCTGGAAGAAATTTTTGCACTGCGTCCCGAAGTCCTCACTGCCACCAATTATGTGGAGGAAGAGGAGGAGGAAGAAGGATCTGGCAAGAAGGCTGATCGTAAAAAATCAAAGGGTAAGAAGGGTCGCCGCTACGTCAAGGTGGAGTATGATCCCGATCGTGACATCACCATTATCCGCAAGCAGCATAAGCGCAGCGGCAATGATGATGAGTGGTCCCTCTAGTTCATCGAGAGCATGGGAAGGATAGGTGAGTAAAAAAACACAGAAACGAGTCAAACATGTTCCCCAGCGCACCTGCGTCGGCTGCCGGACGGTAATTGCCAAACGAACGTTGACCCGCATCGTGCGCACTCCGGAAGGAATCATCATTGACCCGACCGGAAAGGCGAATGGACGGGGAGCCTACCTGCACAACCAGCGTTCCTGCTGGGAGCGCGGTTTGAAGGGTGCCCTTGCCCAGTCTTTGAAAGTGGAACTCTCCGAAGCAGATCGGTTGATGCTGACTGCCTGGATGGAAACCCTGCCTGCTGAAGCAGAACAGCGTTCCGCCGTGGATGAACAAGCCTGACTCATTTCAACAGGACTTTGATAATATGATTAAAAGCGAAGATTAACCCTACTGGCGGCACATCAGCCAAATTCTGGCTTCTGTCGTTCGGGGCGGGTTTTCCGCCCCGAAGGTTTTAAACCGGGGAGATTCGCAGGGGGGCATTCAGGAGGAGGTAAAGTATGAGCGAAAATGGACAAAAGACATTGGTCCTTCCGAACATGATCACGGTACGTGAGCTGGCTCGCAGCATGGAGGCAAGCCCCATTCAGGTCATTAAAATTTTGATGTCCAACGGGGTGATTGCCAATATCAACCAGCAGGTAGACTTTGACACGGCTGCCATTGTTGCTTCCGAAATGGGTTTCGTTGCCCAGCAGGAGGCATTCGAGGAAGAAAAACCCAAGGAAGTGGGCGAAATCCCCTACTGGCGCCAGTTGATCGCTGATGAAAATCCCAATCAACTGGTATCCCGCGCGCCGGTGGTGACCATTCTCGGGCATGTAGATCATGGCAAGACCACCCTGCTTGATGCCATCCGCCACACCGAGGTGGCGGCTGGAGAAGCCGGCGGCATCACCCAGCATATTGGAGCCTACCAGGTGGATCACAAAGGACATCACATCACCTTCCTGGATACCCCCGGTCATGCGGCATTCACAGCGATGCGCTCCCGCGGCGCCCAGGGTGCTGATATTGTTGTCCTGGTTGTGGCTGCCAATGATGGAATCATGCCGCAGACCCGGGAAGCCATTGCCCATGCACGCGCCGCCCGGGTGCCGATTATTGTGGCAATGAATAAAATTGATCTGGACGGAGCCAACCCCGATTTCGTCAAGCGCCAGCTTGCCGATGCCGGGCTTGTCCCCGACGAATGGGATGGCAACACCATTGTGGTGCCGGTTTCAGCAAAATACCGCAAAAATATTGAGGATTTGCTGGAAGCCATCGTCCTTGTGGCTGACAGCATGGATATCCGTGCCAATCCAAAGGGACGGGTGATCGGCACTGTCATCGAAGCCCAGGTGGACCGTTCCAAGGGTGTGGTCGCCACGCTGCTTGTCCAAAACGGCACTCTGGAGATGGGTGATGTCGTGATTGCCAGCACCTCTTGTGGACGCATCCGCGCCATGTTCGATTTCCGGGGCAAGAAGATACACAAGGCAGGTCCTTCATGCCCGGTGCAGATTATGGGTTTGAATGACGTTCCCCAGGCAGGCGACATCTTTGAAGTGGCACAAAATGAAAAAATTGCCCGGGAAATCGTTGCCGAACGAAAATTAAAGCAACAGGAGACCCGAGCCGGGACACCCAAAGCCACTCTGGAGGAACTCTTCAGCAAGGTGCAATCCGGTGAGGAACGTGAATTGCGTCTGATCATCAAGGCGGATGTCCAGGGATCATTGGAACCGATTGTGACCTCCCTGAATGACCTGGGAAGCGAGGAAATATCCATCAATATCCTGCATGCCGAAGCCGGGAATATCGGTGAAAACGATGTCATGCTGGCTGCGGCGTCCAAAGCCATCATCATCGGGTTTAATGTACAGGCGGATCCGCCTGCCAGGCGCCTGGCTGAAGCCGAGGGTGTCTCCATCCGGACTTATGAAATCATCTATCGGATGATTGAGGATGTTGAGAAAGCCCTGAAGGGCATGCTGGAACCGGAAATCCGGGAGGTGACGGTTGGTCAGGCGGATGTACTGGCAGTGTTCCACATCTCGCGCATTGGCAATATTGCCGGATGCAAGGTCACCCAGGGT
>ERZ1026800.1385-NODE-1385-length-15492-cov-3.739147_pt1 | contig 15492 bp, 12 predicted proteins | sample MGYA00520873_ERZ1026800 | MGnify/ENA primary metagenome ERZ1026800 (study PRJEB33270, sample SAMEA104284475) | anaerobic digester metagenome | biome: Anaerobic digester microbiome; feature: mesophilic sludge digester; material: Anaerobic digester biomass...
GGATAAGTTCATCTCTGAGCTGGCTGGCGGCTTGAATCTGTGGGCTGGCCCACTCAACCTGCAAGATGGCGCTGTCTTCCTCAAAGACGGCGAGGTCGCGACAGATTTCCAGGTCTGGTATCTTCCACAATTGCTTGAGGGCATGGAAGGCCAGAGCGTTTCTGAGTAAATTCATGATGACAGGGTTGGGGAGGCTGAACAATCAGACCTCCCTGACCTGTGTCAGGTGGATGATTTTAAACCATTGATCTTTAGGAATATTGACCTGAATGAACGTTGAGCTGATCAACATCCCCAAGCATTTCGGTTCTGTCCATTCAAATGATGGAATTACTTTAACAATTCCAACCGGCGTTGTTCAAGGAATCCTTGGCGAAAATGGCGCCGGCAAAAGTACTTTGATGAAGGTATTATCCGGTTTCATTCAAGCTGATTCCGGTGAGATTTGGATTGACGGTTCGCCGGTGAAAATTGATACTCCGGCGGATGCGATCAGCTGGGGTGTTGGCATGCTGCACCAGGATCCATTGGATTTTCCACCTTTGAAGTGTATCGATAACTTTCTGCTGGGTCAGAAGGGAGGATTATTCCCCAACCGCCGTGAGGTTGTTCAGCAATTCAACGATTTGCAGAAACGATTTGATTTTAAACTGGACCCGGACTCATATATCGATACATTGACCGTGGGAGAACGTCAGCAATTGGAAATCCTGCGGTTGTTATGGTTGGGTGCCCGGGTATTGATTTTGGATGAACCAACCACAGGCATCAGCGCACCCCAAAAGGTGAAATTGTTTGATACCCTTCGAAAGCTGGCGTCTGATGGAATGACCATTCTCTTCGTATCCCACAAGCTGGAAGATGTGGAGGGGTTGTGTGATCGGGTGGCTGTGCTGCGTAGGGGAAAGTTGGTGGGTGAGGCTGTTCCACCCTATGTTACCGATGACCTGGTACAAATGATGTTTGGCAAGGGAGTTCCGCCCACGGAGCGCTCCCTGACCTGCAAGGATGAATGTGCATTCATCATAGAAAATCTTTCCATTGAGGATAGCCGTTTACGCATCCGGGATGTTAATCTTAAGATTAATTGTGGAGAAGTGATCGGTCTGGCTGGCATGGAAGGTTCTGGTCAACGGCAATTTCTGAGAACCTTGGGTGGATTGATGCGACCAGTGGGCGGCAGGATATGGTTAAAAGGTACAAATTTAACAGGCAAACCTTATCTGGCATTCCATAATTCAGGAGTAGCGTATGTTCCCGCATCCCGGTTGGAGGAGGGCTTGATACCCGGTTTGACTCTGACTGAACATTTCGTGCTGGCTGAAGAAGAGACCGGTTTCTTTGTGAACAGGCAAAAAGCCGAGGTTTTGACACAGGAACGAATCAAGGATTTTGTCATTCACGGCACACCTGTCAGTCAGGTTGAGGCGTTGTCAGGGGGAAATCAACAGCGTTTACTTTTGGCATTGCAACGCACTCCATTAAATCTTCTGCTTCTGGAACACCCGACACGTGGATTGGATATCGAATCCACCATCTGGATTTGGTCAAAACTCAAAAGTCGATGCCGTCAGGGCTCAAGTATTATTTTCATTTCTGCGGATTTGGATGAAATATTGAATTATAGTGACCGCATCCTGGTTTTCTTTAACGGTCAGGTTTCACAACCATTGGATGTCGCTAAAACAACCGTTGATCAATTGGGTCAATTAATTGGTGGTAAAGGGCTGGATTAATACAGGATTATTCATGGAAAAACACAGCAGCATTACGAATATATTATTTCAAGTTGGGGCTGTGGTTCTGGCGCTTCTTTTTACATCCCTTATTTTGATATTTTCCGGTGCCAGCCCTGTTGATGCTTATTTTAATATTTTGTCTGGGGCTTTCAGTTCCATAAATAAATTTGCCGATGTTCTGGTAGCCTGGATACCACTTCTTTTGGTCACTTCCGGATTGCTGGTGACATACGCTGCGGGTCTGTGGAATATTGGAATCGAAGGGCAGATCATGCTAGGGGCGGTTTTTACAACTGGAATCATACGCATTCTGCAGGAAACGTCTGTGGAACCTGTATTCGTTTTGATCGCGGGGTTTTTGGCAGGTGCCCTGGGGGGTGCCCTGTGGGCAGCGTTGGTTGGTTTACTTCGGATTTATGGTGGAGTAAACGAGATTTTTGGTGGTTTGGGCATGAACTTTGTGGCGACTGCATTGATCATCTGGTTGATTTTTGGTCCCTGGAAACGTCCCGGTGTCGGCTCGATGAGCGGCACGGTTCCGTTCAATGAATCCTTGTGGCTGCCAGCCATACCAGGATTTCGACTCAGTCTATGGGCATTGGGGATTGCGATTCTGGGGATTGTGGTTATCTACCTGCTGTTGCAGGGAACATATTTCGGGCTCCGGTTAAAGGCGGTTGGAAAAAATATTCGGGCAGCACATTTACTGGGAGTCTCCACTGGATGGTACAGCATTACCGCATTTCTTATCTGTGGAGCATTTGCCGGAATTGCAGGAGCTGTCCAGGTGACAGCTACATACCATCGTCTGATCCCATCCATATCATCCGGGTATGGTTTTTTGGGTTTGCTTGTCGCCATGTTGATTAATTATCGGGCAATTTGGGCAGCGCCGGTTTCATTGTTCTTCGCGATATTAAATATAGGAAGCATTCAATTGCCAATTGTACTGAAGCTGGACTCAGCCCTGGCTGGAGTCCTGCAGGGCTCATTGGTACTGTTTGTGGTTATGATGGACGGTGTAAGACGCCGTCTCATGGGAAGGAAATAGAGAGGAGCCGCCATGGATACTTTATTGATCGGGTTGGCGGGCATCCTGGCTACGGCTGCCCCTGTACTGTTTGCAGCGATTGGAGAATCCATATCTGAGAGGGCTGGAGTTATCAACCTCTCTGTGAATGGAACCATCATACTGGCTGCCATGGGCGGGTTTGCGGTCGCAGTGACCACCGGAAGCACATTTTTAGGTTTTATCATGGGTGCATTGATCGGCGGTTTTGTCGCCTTGATCGTCGCATTTTCAAGCATTACTTTAAAGCAATCCCAGGTAGCAGTGGGGTTCATTCTGACATTACTTTGCCGGGATCTGGCTTATTTCCTTGGCAACCCCTTCATGGGGTTATCTGGTCCAACAGTTAAATACGCCCCCATTGCTTTCCTGAAGGATATTCCCATATTGGGTCAGGTATTCTTTCGGCAGGATATTCTGACCTATCTCAGTTATCTCCTGATTATTGTGGCATATGTATATTTCTTCAAAACCCGTCCCGGATTAATGCTCAGAGGTATTGGTGAGCGACCCGCAGCTGCCTATGTGCGGGGCGCTAATGTAAATCGGATGCGATATTTTTACACAGTAATTGGAGGTATGCTGGTTGGCTTGGCAGGTCCCATGTACTCCCTTAGTGTGAAAGCTGGTTGGAAAGGCACCATCTCCGGTCTGGATGGAATAGGCTGGATTGCCTTGGCAATTACCATATTTGGCGCCTGGAATCCATTGCGGGTGGCTTTGGGTGCCTATCTGTTCGCATTTTTGCAATGGCTGGGATTGGTGTTGCAACCCAGTCTTCCAGGAGTCCCATCACAGGTGTTGCAAGTGGCACCATTCCCCTTGATGATCCTGACTCTATTATTGGTCAATATCGGGAATGCGGAATGGGTTGAACAGGTACTGGCGGGAATGCCTGAAAAAACCCGCCGATTTGTGGCTCGTTTATTAAGAACTCTACGTACATCACCGCCCACTTCATTGGGCGTACCATTTGATAACGAATAGGAAATTTTGGATGTCTGCATTTGTTGGCTTTCGCTGTTCAGTGTGTAAAACTGAATATTCTCCAACCCAGGTCAGGTACACCTGTCCCACGGATGGTGGAAACCTGGACGTCGTGCTGGATATTGGCGGGATCCGCAAGAAGTATGAAATTGAGGATATCACCAGCCGGACGGATCCCTCTCTGTGGCGATATTTGCCGCTTCTTCCTGTGGATGCTCCGGAAGCAGGGGAGACACCCCTTCATTTGGCAGGCTGGACGCCAATTTATTCCCCACAAAGACTGGCGGAAAAGCTGGGGATTCAATCCCTCTGGGTTAAAGACGAGGGACGCAATCCCACGGCTTCTTTTAAAGATCGTGCCAGTGCTTTGGTTGTCACCTTGGCCCGGCAGATGAATATGGAAGTGGTCACCACTGCGTCCACCGGTAATGCCGGGGCAGCCCTGGCTGGAATGGCGGCAGCAGTGGGTCAAAAAACGGTGATATTCGCGCCGCGTTCAGCACCACCAGCAAAAGTGGCTCAACTGCTGGTTTACGGGTCCCAAGTCATATTGGTGGATGGAAATTATGACCAGGCATTTGACCTTTGTGTCAGGGCGGCGGATGAATTTGGATGGTATTGCCGGAACACTGGTTATAATCCCTTCACAGCGGAAGGCAAGAAGACCGCGGCTTTTGAGATTTGGGAACAAATAATTCTTCGGATGCCAAAAGAAAATCGATCGTTGACGGTGTTTGTCTCGGTTGGAGATGGGAACATAATTTCTGGAATTCATAAAGGCTTCAAGGATTTGCATGCCCTGGGCTGGTTGGAACAAATGCCCAGAATTATAGGTGTCCAGGCAGCCGGTTCAGCAGCCGTTGCAAATGCTTTTAATGCCGGAACGGATAAAATAACCCCTGTAAATGCCAAAACAGTGGCAGACAGCATATCTGTCGATCTTCCACGGGATGGGAGCCGCGCAGTCCATGCAGCAACCGAGACAGGGGGGACATACCTGACTGTTACAGATGAAGAAATATTGAAAGCCATTGGTGAATTGGGTCAATCAGGAATATTTGCAGAACCCGCGGGAGCCACGGCATACGCCGGATTGGTAAAAGCCTGCCGGGAAAATCTCATTCAATCGGATGAACCGATTTTGGTAATGAATACAGGGAATGGGTTAAAGGATATCCACGCAGCCATGCAGGCTGTACCGCCTGCTCCCATTATTGAACCTGACATGAAATCCTTGCGGAAAATTCTCAATTCGGGAAGGTGATGAATATGACCGAACCTACATTTACGATTATTGCTCCCGTTTACAATGAAAAAGAATCACTGCCCTTTCTCTATCAGAGGGTGAAGGAAGTGATGGATTCAACCGGAGAACCATGGGAACTGATTCTTGTGGATGATGGTTCCCGTGATGGTTCAACTGATGAAATTCGAGCCCTGGCAGCCCAGGATAAACGGGTTCGTCCAGTAATTTTTGCCCGTAATTTTGGTCACCAGCTTGCGGTGACAGCGGGTTTGGATTACAGCCGCGGTCATGCGGTTGTGATCATTGATGCTGACCTGCAGGATCCTCCCGAGGTGATTTTGGAGATGATTCAGAAATGGAGGGAAGGTTTCGAGGTCGTGTATGCCGTCCGGGAAGATCGTGAAGGTGAGACCTGGTTTAAAAAACTCACAGCCTCTCTCTTTTACCGTTTGATTTTCCGAATTACTGATGTGAAAATCCCCCTGGATACGGGCGATTTCCGGTTGCTGGATCGTAAAGTCGTGGATGTGATGAACCGGATGCGTGAGCATCACCGCTTCCTGCGGGGGATGTCCTCCTGGGTGGGATTTAAGCAAGTCGGTGTCTCATACAAGCGGGCAGCCCGGTTTGCCGGTGAAACCAAGTATCCATTTAAGAAAATGTTCAAGCTGGCGGTGAACGCAATTACAGGATTTTCATATCTGCCCCTGCAAATTGCCACCTATATGGGATTTATCTCTGCCTGTTTGGCATTGGTGGCAATTCCTATTGTGATTATTTTACGTACAACCACGGAAAGTCAGTTTACAGGGCAGGCGTCCTCACTAATCGCCATTCTATTCCTGGGAGGAGTGCAGCTGATATCCTTGGGTATTTTGGGAGAGTATGTTGGGCGGATTTACGATGAGGTGAAAGGACGACCTTTATATGTGATTAGCGAAGCACCGGTCGATGACCATGAAAAAAATAATGAGAGGAATAAGTAGATGACTAAAATTGATTTTACCGTTTATCCGGAGCGGCGAAAACATGCCATCCAACGGGCTCGTGAGAGGAATATTATTATTCCGACCTATGCCCAAATGAATGACCCCAACCTGATTCCGGCTGGTATCCGGGCTGAACTGAAGGGGATTGGTTTGTGGGATATTCACCCGCGCAATCTCTTCCGCATTACCTGGAAAAATCAACCAATCGATTCAGGTGGGGATTTTATTGACATTAATTATGTGGAGCTTCCGTCCGAATTAACCGGTACGAAGGCAAAAATTATCGCAATCGTGGGAAAATGGTTCCCAACAGGCGCCCATAAAGTGGGAGCAGCGTTCGGATGCCTGGTTCCCCGCCTGGTAACCGGACAATTCGATCCCACCAGCCAAAAAGCTGTATGGCCGTCCACGGGCAATTATTGCCGCGGTGGTGCTTATGATTCCGCTTTACTGGGATGTGATTCCATTGCCATCATGCCGGAAGGGATGAGCCGTGAGCGGTTTGAATGGCTGTCCAAGGTGGCAGGTGAAACCATAGCCACACCAGGAAGCGAATCCAATGTTAAGGAAATTTTCGACAAATGCTGGGAGCTGCGCCAATCAGGTCAGGATCTGATGATCTTCAACCAGTTTGAAGAATTTGGCAATTATCTCTGGCATTATTCCATCACCGGTCGGGCTATGGAAGCCGCGTTAAGGGCAACCATGCGCCCGGGTGATGAATACCGCGGTGTGGCACTTACAACCGGTTCAGCTGGAACGATCGCGACAGGCGATTATCTAAAAACGCTGTATCCGACCAGCAAAATCGTTGCCAGTGAAGCACTGCAATGCCCGACCATGCTTCGTAATGGTTATGGAGCGCACCGGATTGAAGGCATTGGCGACAAACACATCCCCTGGGTGCATAATGTCCGAAACACGGATATGGTTGTGGCAATTGATGATGAAGCTGTAACCGCAATTGCACGCTTGTTCAACGAAACTGCTGGAAAGGCATATCTTCAGCGTAAGGGTGTTCCTGAGGAGATGATTGCCAAATTGAATCTTTTGGGCTTTTCCGGCATTGCCAATATGCTTTCTGCGGTTAAATTCGCCAAGTATTATGAACTGGGTGAACAGGACGTGGTTTTGACTGTGCTTACCGATTCAATCGATTTGTATGGTAGCCGTCTCCAGGAAATGCATGCTGAATATGGGCAATACACAGAATGTGATGCTGCCGAGCATTATGGTCGATATCTGATGGGTGTAACAACTGATGCGTTATTGGAATTGACCTATGAGAAACGCCGCCGGGTGCATGATCTCAAGTATTACACCTGGGTGGAGCAGCAGGGCAAAACTTACGAGGAAATTCTGGCACAATGGTATGATAAGAATTATTGGACCGATTTACCTCCCCAGGTTTCAGAAATTGATGCCCTCATCACTGAATTCAACGAAGAGGTGGGGTTGATCAACCAGTATAAATGACAGACAGCGATGGTGAATCGACCTGAATCCACGGCTTTAATCCTGGTGGGAGTGATCCCTTCACCCCAAGATCTTGAAATTGCCCGTGTTCTGGGTTGGTATCGCATCCCTCTCCGCTTTGCCCCCAAAGTTGTGGCTGTGGATTACCTGGCTTTTTATCAGACAGGTGCTTTTGGGGCGGATCACCGCTGGCGGATTGAAACATTTGCCGAAGTGCGCGGGCATGAACTGACCACGAGACGTGAATTATTACGATCGGAACCGGATCATCCCCGCGCACATGAGGAATATTACAAGCTGACGATTGGACCTTTACTCAGGCTGTCCGCTGCGATTGTGGCTGCAAAATGGAAGAGGGTGACTTTTTTATACACCACCGGTGAATTATTTCAGAGTGCAAAGACGGTGGATGACCTGGTGGTGCGTTCAGAGGAACGGGCTCTATTATGGCGCTCCCTGCGGGAGAGGGCTCAACAAGCCGGGCAGTATGCCGCTGAACAATTACCTGATGTGGATCTGGATCCGCTGTTGCTGGCAATGCTGGGTGATTTGAAGTTTTATTCTGAAAACCCGGCTATCTATGAAAACGGAGAATAAAATGAAATTATTGATCCGCTCAGGCAGCCTGGTGACACCCACAAAAATTTGCCGGGCTGATCTTCTGGTAGAGGATGGCATCATTCGGGAGATAGGGGTTGATCTATCAATTCCGGATGATACGGAAATCGTGGATGCCTCTGGCAAACTGGTCATGCCCGGTGGTGTGGATCCCCATGTACATCTGGATTTACCGACATTTGGAACTGTATCATCGGATGACCATTACACAGGTACCAAGGCAGCGGCTTTTGGCGGGACAACTACAGTCATTGATTTTATTCCTCAACAAAGTGAACCATTGTTGTCAAACCTGGAGGCCTGGCATAACAAGGCGGCAGGCAGGGCAGCCATCGATTACAGTTTTCATATGAATATCACACACCTTGATGAACAGGTGGAAGCCGATCTCCCGCTGCTGGTTCGGGAGGGGATACCCAGCATCAAGGTTTTTACAGCATATAACGATCGTTTACGCCTGCCGGATGGGGATATATTCAAGGTGATGCGCATAGCCAATAACCATGATATCCTCACCCTATTGCATGCGGAAAATGGGGATGTTATTGACATACTCATCCGGGAGGCATTGATTGCCGGACATACTGAACCCATCTGGCACGCCCGGACGCGTCCAGCCTGGGGGGCAGTTGAGTCTGCATTAAGGGGAGCTGCCTTTTCCGCCCAGTCGGGTGGTTCACTTTACCTGGTGCATATGAGTACTGCCGGGGAAGTCGATATGCTGGAATATGCACGTGAAAAGGGCATTCCCATAATGGGAGAAACCTGCCCGCAATATTTATGCTTCACAGAAAAAGATTTACAGCGTGAGGACGGTGCTAAATGGATCTGTTCACCCCCCATACGGATCGGGATGGACCAGGTCCGATTATGGGAGGGATTGAAGGATGGGATTATTCAGGCAGTGGGGACAGATCACTGCCCATTTTTTTATGATGGAACAAAAGAAATCATCTATGAGGGGCAATCGATAAAAATTCCCGGCAAGGAACTTGGAGAGGGAAATTTCTCAAGAACACCCAACGGATTACCCGGAGTTGGTGATCGCCTGCCGATAATGTGGACGGAAGGTGTCGGTCATAAAAGAATAACTCCACAACAATTTGTCCAGCTCCATTGCACCCAACCCGCAAAGATATTTGGTTTATATCCCCGCAAGGGTACAATCCAGGTTGGTTCGGATGCTGATATTGTCATCTGGAATCCGGATTACTCTCTTACTTATGGAATATCGGTCGCCAGGCATCGAACAGACTATAATTTATATGAAGGATGGGAATTGAAAGGATTTCCTGAAAAAGTATTTCTTGGAGGAGATCTGATCGTGGATCAGGGACAATGGTGTGGCAGGGCAGGTGGTGGAAAATTCCTTAAGCGGCATGCAGGTGAAATCATCTAGGGGATTTATTTTATGCTTGTCATTCTTGCTCCATTATTTCTGTTTTTGATGACCCTGGTCGGATACGTGGTTTACCGCGTTCGGAATCATATGGGATTGGCATGGGTGATCCATGTCGTGATTACCATTTTTACATTTGGATTCATGGTTTTTCTTCGTTTTCGTTTGCCCACTGAATTCGAGGTTGAGGGTTGGAGGGGATTTACCACACTGGTTGGAGGTAATATCCATTTTCAGGCGGATTACATATCTTGGTCATTCGCCATGACCTTGATGACCATGGCGATGGCATTTATCTTTACCGTTCCCGCCCGGCTTGCCAGCCAGAGCCATCCGGGTATCTGGACGCGTGCCCTGGTGGTAGTTAGTTTTGGTTTGTTGGCGGTATTCTCCAGGAATCCGCTGTCCATTGCATTGGCATGGACTGCTTTGGATATTGTCGAACTGATATTGATGATGAACTCAGTTACCACGGCAAGGTTGCGGGATCAGGTGGTAATTATGTTCGGTCTTCGATTGGGGGGGACTCTGGCATTAATTTGGGCGATGATCATCAGCAATGGTACAGGTGTCCCGTTGGAATTGGAGACCATGAAACCTTTGATCAGCATCTTCGTTTTAATTGGATGCGGACTGCGACTGGGAATCCTGCCACTGAATCTACCTTTTACAGAAGAGGGATTATTGCGTCGCGGGTTGGGGACAGTCATTCGAACTGTGACATCGCTGTCAAGTCTGGCAGTCCTGGCGCGGTTTCCTTCCCAGCTTATTCCTGAGGGTTGGAGGGCAATCCTTTTACCCCTTGTCATTTGTGGGATGTTGTACAGTGGGGTGATGTGGTTTGCATCCACAGATGAGTTGAAGGGCAGACCTTACTTTATGATCTCATTGGCTGGTTTGGCAGTCATATCTGTTATTCAAGGTCATCCTGATTCTGTTGGTGTCTGGACATCCGCAATCATGTTGAGCGGCATTTTTTTCTTCCTGTCAACTGCCGGTGGAACGTTATGGTATATCCTGGCGGGACTAAGTTTGATCGGAATGACCGGACTGCCCTATACTCCGGCTGCTACCGGGTGGAATGCGATCATCAATGGCGGTTTCAATCTGACAGCGGTCGCAGTATTTTTGGTCATCCTTTTTCTCATCCTGGGATGTTTTAAAAATATATTTCGAGAGCGTGAAATTGTCACTGCATCGGACCCCGTAGCGCGAATCATGTATCCTGTCGGGTTGTTCATATTGGTTGTCATGCAATGGCTGATTGGGATATTTGGCGGACCCCAATTTGGGGGCGTGGGAGTCTGGTGGGCTTCGACTATCCTGGTAATCTTTAGCCTGGGAATCGGGACAATTTGGCTTATCCGCCGACAATTGGGAAAAAGGATAAACCCGGAATCCTGGATCGTCATTGCTGGTCGAAGGCTGGGCTCCATCGGATCTGCAGTATTTGGTTTACGCTGGATTTATCAAATTATCTGGTGGGTGCTTGGATTAATCGAACGATTGGTGGGATTTTTAACAGGGGTATTGGAGGGTGACGGGGGAGTTCTTTGGGCGTTAGTGCTGCTGGCATTATTACTCACCCTCATTCAGGGAGGTGGCTGAAGCATGCCCGTTCACTGGACATATTTTATCCCCGTGGTTATTGTTTCGACCACCACACTGGGTTTACTATTAAGTCAAAACTGGAGAACAAGCCTGCTGGTTCTGGTTGCGCAATACTTGGCAGTCTTCTGGATGATTACATCAGTCTGGTCAATCGGGCTGGCTGCGGTGAAATTAGTGACCGGATTTACGGCGGTGACGATGTTGGCTATTCTACAGCCTGATCCCTTGCAGCGAAAAGGAATATTAAAAACCACTTCACCTCGGGGATTCGTAATCGTTTCAGCTGGTTTGGGATTTACATTGGCAATATTAATTTCCTTAACAATTAAAGATTGGTTTCCCATAAATATCGCCATGCGTATGGGTGGTTTTATCCTGATTGCCATGAGCCTGCTTCAACTGGGTATGACCAATCAATTTTTCCGCCTCATTCTGGGATTATTGACCCTTCTTTCAGGATTTGAAGTCCTGTATGCTGGATTGGAGAATTCGGTGTTGGTTACCGGACTGTTATCCATCCTAACCATCGGTCTGGCGCTGGTGGGAGCGTACCTGATTGCTCAAATTGTCCCGGGAGAAGAGACATGAACGCTCCCTGGATTTGGATCATTCTTCCGATGGTTGTCGCGGCGATATTGTTCTTTCTGCGCGCCAACCAGAAAATCGCTGGGATACTATCGATCATCAGTCAATTATTGTTGGCAGCAATGGCAGGCTGGCTGCCAATTGGGATGACAACCAAGGTTGGTCCATTTGTTATTGAAATATCCTCCACACTGAATATATTGGGCAGGCGCCTGGTTTTGGAAAACACCGATCGCTCCTACCTGGTATATCTCTTTATTCTCGGGACTGTGTGGGCATTGCTTACAATGGTGGTCAAACCTGATCGACTAATGCCATCACTTCAATTGACAATTATTGTCTTGTTGGTCAGCGCCCGGGCTGTTGAGCCCTTTCTTTTTGGCGCATTATTGATTGAAATGGCGATATTAACAAGCATTCCCATGATGGTTCCTCCCGGTACTTCCCCCTCACGGGGAGTGATGCGATACCTGATATTCCAAACGTTGGCATTACCGTTCATATTACTTGCTGGATGGGCATTTGGAATGGTGCAGATTGATCCTGCCAATAAGGGAGTTTTACTACGAGCTTCAGTAGCCCTCGGTTTGGGATTTGCATTTTGGCTGGCGGTTTTCCCATTTTATTCCTGGATACCCATGCTCTCCGAAAAAGTTCATCCGATTGCTTTTGGATTCATCTTAAGTCTGCTGCCTTTTATCATTCTCATGCTGGGACTGGATTTTCTTAATGGGTACATCTGGATAAAGCAGGGGATTATGTTGGTGCCAATCCTCCAGGTGACCGGGTTGGTGATGATTGTGACTGGTGGTGTATGGGCGGCATTTCAACACAACTTATCCAGGTTGGTGGGATATGCAATCATTCTGGATACCGGTTTCATGTTGCTGGCAGTGAGCCTGCAAAACCGGTTGGGGATGGAGACATTTGCAGCCAACTGGATCCCAAGGCAAATATCGCTTCTTATTCTTATCTTTGGATTATCAGTGTTACGAAGCAGGGAGATCCCTCCGACCATTGAAGGAATTAAGGGGATTGGTACCCGGTTTCCCATCCTGGCATCGGCAATGGCTCTTGCCATGGCTTCATTTGTTGGTTTACCGCTGACTGGCGGTTTTCCAGTACGTGAGACTTTATTGGGGGAGCTGGGATCCCAAATGCCGCTTCTGGTTGGCTGGGTATTGGTCGGAGTCTGTGGATTCTTGTTCAGCATGTTGCGGTGCATTGCATCATTTTTCCACTCGGATAATATTCGATGGAATGTCGAAGAAACCTGGTATGAGGGATTGATAATCATTGCAGCAATGGTATTATTAATTGGAACCGGCATTTTTCCGGCTGGTTTTTATAAAGGTATATTCCAGTTATTATCAGGATTTCCTAACCTGCCATAATTGAGTAATATTATGATCATGAATACATAATTGGAGGCATCATGGAACTGGAGCAGATTGTCCAGCGGTTGGAATGGTTGGAAGATGAACGGCGGAAAGATAAATTAACGATATCCACTCTTCAGGAGCGGGTCGCAGCCCTGGAAGGAAATCTTCCTTCGATGATGCAGCAAATTCGTGAACTAAGCACCGAATTATCCAGATTGTCTGTCATGATGGGTAAAATGGATCAATTGGAGACCTCCATCGGGCAATTGAGAGTTGAATTTGGTCGCTCCCTGGAAGGAGTCGAGCGTCAACGGGCAGAAAAAGAACGCGAACAAGAAAAGATCCGCCAGGGAGATGTGGACACCTTCAATAAATCAATTGCTGACCTTCGGAAAGGATTGGAACCTTATGGTGATTTGAAACGCAGTCTGCAAGCCCGGATGGAGGAGGATTTCCGGCTGGGGCGATTGATCGAGGATTTGGAACAGAAAATGCTTCAAGCCCGTCGATCTGATGATGAATATCAACATGCTCAAAAGCTGTTGGAAGACAATCAACGACAGGACGCCAAAAAATTAACCGACCTTCAGGGTGAAGTGGCTGCTTTACGAAAACGGCATGAAGAACAACGCGGCAAACTTGATATTTCAATGGACTCACTCCGGAAGTTGGAAATCAGGTTGGGGGAAATTCTGACCAATGAGTCGGACAGAAGGCAGGCACAGGTCGCATTCCTCGAGAAACAAACCATGCTCAATGTTGAGCGCGATCGGATTTGGAAGGAGTGGCAGACAAAGTTCGATGAAATTTCGACCGTTTCCACAAGCCTGGATGCTCAATTGCAATCCCTTGATGCCGTCCAGCGGGCAATCAGACATGCCCAGGAAGAATATGAAGAGGTGACCCAGCGTTTCGAACGCCGAATCAATGAAATTACTGAGATGCAGCGATTGATGGAAGATCGTTTCAGGCAGGAATGGGCTGGATTCCGCGCAGATGATCAAAAGAGATGGACAAATTATGCTCTCTCACAGGAAGAACAACAACGTGAAATGGGCAGACAATTCCAGCAATTGACCGACCGGTTCATTCCCATTGAAGAGTTGACTCATGATCTCAACGATCATCTCCAGCAAGTTAATGAAGAAACCGGAAAACGACTGCAGGCACTTTTAACAGCGGTTCGTCAAATGACCGATAATTACGACCAAACCCTGGGGAAAAGGCAGGGATGATCCAAAGTCTGCCTCCCCTTTTCTTGTTATGTAAATTGTCCGGAGAGATGCCATGCACGTGATTGGGACTGCCGGTCATGTGGATCATGGCAAATCGACGCTGGTAACAGCCATCACTGGGATAAACCCCGACCGGTTGAAGGAAGAACAGGAAAGGGAAATGACCATTGAACTGGGATTTTCCTGGTTCAGTCTGCCGGATGGTGAGGAAGTGGGCGTGGTTGATGTGCCCGGGCACCGGGATTTTATCAACCATATGCTTGCGGGGGTGGGGGGAATTGATGCGGTGTTGTTCGTGGTTGCCGCAGATGAAGGGGTTATGCCTCAAACCCGGGAGCACCTCGCAATATTGGATCTGCTTCAAGTACCGGCAGGCATCATTGTCCTCAACAAAGTCGACCTGATTGATGACCCGGATTGGCTCGACCTGGTGGAAATGGACATCCGGGAGGCAGTGGCAGGTTCTGTGTTGGAGTCAGCTTCATTGGTACGGGTTTCCGCCAGAACCGGTGTAGGAATTGATAATTTAATCGGGAAAATATCTGAATGCCTGAAAGGTCAACCCAATCGTCCTGATCTGGGTCGCCCAAGGCTTTCTGTGGACCGGGTTTTTACGGTAGCTGGTTTTGGTACCGTTGTCACCGGAACGCTTTTGGATGGTTGTCTGGGCAGCGGTGATGAGGTTGAAATTCTCCCTTCCGGGAAAAAAGCCAGAATCCGATCCCTCCAAACTTATAAAAAAAAGCAATCCCGGGTGATGCCGGGTACCAGAACCGCAGTCAATTTGAGCGGGATTGATGTTGATCAAATTCAACGTGGAGATGTGGTGGCTGCAATTGGCACATATCAAACAACCCGGCGGATTGATGTTCATTGTAAACTTCTTCCCGATGTGGCAAATCCATTAACCCATAACAGTGAGATAAAATTCTACCTGGGGACAACGGAAGTGATGGGCAGGGTGCGCCTGTTGGGGCAGGAGGTTTTGTCTGGTGGTGAAAGCGGTTGGCTGCAACTGGAGCTAAAAGAGCCAATCGTCGCAGCGCGGGGAGATCATTATATTCTGCGCCGACCTTCACCCGAAGAAACACTGGGTGGCGGAAGAATTGTGGATCCACAGCCGCCCAGCAGGCATAAACGCTTTGATTCAACGATT
>ERZ1026800.1386-NODE-1386-length-15484-cov-2.105620_pt1 | contig 15484 bp, 15 predicted proteins | sample MGYA00520873_ERZ1026800 | MGnify/ENA primary metagenome ERZ1026800 (study PRJEB33270, sample SAMEA104284475) | anaerobic digester metagenome | biome: Anaerobic digester microbiome; feature: mesophilic sludge digester; material: Anaerobic digester biomass...
AGGGAATTGTATGCGACCGGTGCGGAGTTGAGGTTACCCGTTCAAAGGTGCGCCGGGAAAGAATGGGGCATATAGAGCTTGCTGCTCCCGTATCCCATATTTGGTATTTTAAAGGGATACCCAGCAGAATGGGGCTTATACTTGATATGTCCCCGAGGGCCTTGGAAAAGGTTCTGTACTTTGCTTCATATATAGTAATTGACAGCGGTGATACGCCTCTTTCAAAAAAGCAGCTGCTAAGTGAAAAGGAATACAGAGAAAACATTGAGAAATACGGCAATAGATTCAGGGCAGGAATGGGAGCGGAATCAATAAGAGAACTGCTTCTGGATTTGGACCTTGAAAAACTGTCAAAGGAACTGAGGCAGGACCTTAAAGGCAGTACAGGACAGAAAAGGCTCAGAACAGTCAGAAGGCTGGAGGTTGTCGAGGCCTTCAAGAATTCCGGAAACAAGCCTGAATGGATGATTCTTGAGGCGATACCTGTAATACCGCCGGATTTAAGGCCGATGGTGCAGCTGGATGGCGGAAGATTTGCCACCTCCGACCTGAATGATCTTTATAGAAGGGTAATAAACAGGAACAACAGGCTTAAAAGGCTGTTAGACCTGGGAGCACCCGATATCATAGTCAGAAATGAAAAGAGAATGCTCCAGGAAGCAGTTGACGCACTTATTGACAATGGCAGGAGAGGAAGGCCCGTAACCGGACCCGGCAACAGGCCCCTTAAATCCTTAAGTGACATGCTTAAAGGAAAGCAGGGCAGGTTCAGACAAAATCTCCTCGGAAAACGTGTGGACTACTCAGGCCGTTCAGTTATAGTTGTAGGGCCTGAGCTGAAGCTTTTCCAATGCGGTTTGCCTAATGAGATGGCCTTGGAGCTGTTTAAACCTTTTGTAATGAAGAAGCTTGTAAATGACGGACTTGCTCATAATATCAAAAGTGCCAAGAGAATGGTTGAAAGAGTGAAACCGGAGGTCTGGGACATACTTGAAGAAGTAATAAGCGAACATCCGGTGCTGCTGAACCGTGCTCCAACACTTCACAGGCTGGGGATACAGGCTTTTGAACCTGTACTTGTACAAGGCAGGGCATTGAAGATACATCCCCTGGTATGTACTGCATATAACGCTGACTTTGACGGAGACCAGATGGCGGTGCATGTACCTTTATCGGTTGAAGCACAGGCAGAGGCAAGATTCCTGATGCTGTCCGCCAATAATATACTGGCTCCCAAGGATGGAAGGCCGGTTGTCAGCCCGACTCAGGACATGGTTATGGGGGTATATTACCTTACCATTTACGTGCCGGGGCAGAAGGGCGAAGGCAAGGTATTTACAGATTTGAACGAAATGCTCATGGCTTATCAGCTGGAAGAGGTTTCTCTTCACGCAAAGGTTAAGGTAAGGATAACCAAAGAGATTAACGGCAGAGCTGTCAGCAGATTTGTTGAAAACACTGTCGGAAGATTCATATTCAATCAGTCAATACCTCAGAACCTTGGCTTTGTTGAAAGGAATACCGAAGAGGATATGTTCCTTCTGGAGCTTGATCCAAGGGATAAGGATGGAAATCTTATACCTATTGATAAGTCACTTTTGGGCAAAATAGTGGATAAATGCTATAGAATGCATGGAAACACACATACCGCAATTGTGCTGGATGAAATAAAGAGGCTGGGCTTCAAATATTCAACAAAGGGTGCAGTGACAATAAGCATATCGGATATGGATATACCGATGGCGAAAAAGGAACTGCTCTCAAAAGCAGATGAGAGAGTAGACAAAATAGAAAAAATGTACAGGAGAGGCCTCATATCCAACGATGAAAGATATGAACAGGTAATAGAGACATGGAAGCTGGCAACGGAAGATGTAACAAAAGCATTGATGGATAATCTGGATAGGCTTAACCCCGTATATATGATGGCTAACTCAGGCGCAAGGGGAAGCGTAAACCAGATCAAGCAGTTGTGCGGCATGAGAGGCCTGATGGCGGATACCTCAGGCAGAATCATAGAGATTCCTATAAAGGCCAATTTCCGTGAAGGCCTTGATGTACTGGAATTCTTCACATCAACCCACGGTGCAAGAAAAGGCTTGGCAGATACTGCGCTGCGTACTGCCGACTCCGGCTATCTGACAAGACGCCTTGTTGACGTAAGCCAGGATGTAATAGCCAGAGAAGAGGACTGCGGTACGGAAGACGGTTTGATGGTCAGTGAAATCAAAGACGGAAATGAAGTAATTGAAAAGCTGAAAGACAGGCTTATGGGCAGATACGCCAGCAGCGATATACTGCATCCTGAGACAGGGGAGGTACTGGTTAAGAGGAATGAGCTTATAACCGAAAAGAAGGCAAATAATATTGTCAAGCTGGGGATTAAGAAAGTTCCGATAAGGTCTGTGCTGACATGTCATTCAAAATATGGAGTATGTACCAAATGCTATGGGGTAAACCTGGCAACAGGAGATCCCGTGCATATCGGCGAGGCAGTGGGAATAATTGCGGCTCAGTCAATCGGGGAGCCCGGTACGCAGCTTACAATGAGAACCTTCCATACGGGAGGCGTTGCCGGTGATGATATAACCCAGGGTCTTCCCAGAGTCGAAGAGCTTTTTGAAGCCAGGAAGCCTAAGGGGCTTGCAATAATATCCGAAATCTCCGGTGTTGTAAAAATAATAGACCAGAGGAAAAAGAAAGATGTTGTCGTGCTGGCTGAAGACGGCGATTCCAGGACATATACAATACCATACGGCTCAAGGCTTAGGGTTGCCGACGGAGATGTAATTGAAGCAGGAGATGAAATAACCGAAGGTTCGGTTAATCCTCATGATATATTGAAAATCAAAGGAGTAGCCGGGGTGCAATCCTATCTGCTTCAGGAAGTTCAGAGGGTATACAGGCTTCAGGGTGTTGATATTGCGGATAAGCATATAGAAGTCATTGTCAGACAAATGCTGAGAAAAGTCAAGATAGAAGAATCCGGAGATACCGATCTGCTTCCGGGAGGGCTCTTTGACATATTTAAATATGAAGAAGAAAACCAAAGGGTAAGTGCCGAAGGCGGAGAGATGGCTACGGGGAAGAGAGTACTCCTTGGTATAACCAAGGCCTCCCTGGCAACCGATTCCTTCTTGTCAGCCGCATCATTCCAGGAAACAACAAGGGTTCTTACCGAGGCTGCAATAAAGGGTAAGATAGATCCCCTCGTGGGCCTGAAAGAAAATGTAATAATCGGAAAGCTTATACCTGCAGGCACCGGTATGAAAAAATATATGGATATATCAATAAAACAGGTGGAAGCCGAGTAATATGAGGCGGGAAAAGTTTTTTGCGCAAATGCAAAAAACCATTATTGACATCATGTTATAACAAATGCTAAACTAATCTAGTGTTTTATAGAAAACCATTAATAATGGTTTTCTCAGCTTGCAGATGAACACAGTTGCTGCCATGCAAAAAAATCCTTAAGAGGTGGTTTGAATGCAGGAACTGAAAGCCATACACAGAAGAACAGTGGGGTTGAAGCAGACAGTAAAGGCAATAAAAAACGGCACAGCAAAAAAGGTTTACCTGGCAGAGGATGCCGATGACTTTATTAAGCAATCGGTACTGGATGTATGTAGAGATAGAGATATACAAATCATATATGTCAGCAATATGAAAGAGCTTGGAGATGCATGCGGCATTGATATCGGCGCCTCGACGGCGGCTATCAAGGATTAGTATGCATATCGGACCTCTTCATATGAAGAGGTTTTTTATTGTATTGGTTTTCACCGCGTATAGCAGAGCTTGGCAAATACCGGGCCTGTATATGATAAATAAAACAAGGAGGTGCATTTAATGCCTACAATTAGCCAGTTAGTGAGGAAAGGCAGAGAGAAGGTAGAGTACAAATCAACTGCACCAGCATTGAAGGAAAGTCCGCAGAAAAGGGGAGTATGTACTGTAGTAAAGACTACAACACCCAAGAAGCCTAATTCCGCATTGAGAAAAATTGCCAGGGTTAGACTTTCAAACAACATTGAAGTATCAGGCTACATCCCCGGAATCGGCCATAACCTGCAGGAACACTCGGTTGTTCTTATCAGGGGCGGCAGAGTTAAGGACCTTCCCGGCGTAAGGTACCACATAGTAAGAGGTACTCTTGATGCCGCTGGCGTCGCTAACAGAAAGCAGAGCAGATCAAAGTACGGTGCCAAGAGACCAAAGAAATAATATTGTGCGAGTTATTTGACATTGGCTGACTGCAGCCTTTGTTTTGAATATATTTGCGCACAACGGCAGTTGGTTGGCTTGATACTGCCGAGTACCGATGATATTAAAATAATATTAAGGAGGGAAGTATAGTGCCAAGAAGAGGACATATATCAAAAAGGGACGTATTGCCGGATCCGTTATACAACGATAAGATAGTTACCAAGCTTATAAACAACGTTATGTATGACGGCAAGAAAAGTGTCGGACAGAAAATAGTTTATGGTGCCTTCGAAATATTGAGGGAAAAGACAGGTAAAGACCCCCTTGAAGTATTTGAGACAGCTATGAACAATATCATGCCTGTTCTGGAAGTCAAAGCCAGAAGAATAGGCGGAGCAACTTACCAGGTTCCTATAGAAGTAAGGCCTGACAGAAGGCAAGCATTAGGGATGAGGTGGCTGATCGAGTATGCCCGAAAAAGAGGGGAAAAGACCATGAAAGAAAGATTGGCCGGTGAACTTTTAGATGCTGCCAATAATACCGGCAGCAGCGTGAAGAAGAAAGAAGACACCCATAAGATGGCAGAAGCCAATAAGGCCTTTGCACATTACAGGTGGTAATCTTAAAAAGAGGTAATTGTGACTTATAAAAATGATTATGAATTAATGCTAAATATTAAAATTTTCGGGAAGTATAACAGTGATACTTGCAACAGAAAGGAGGATAATTGTGCCTAGGCAATTTCCGTTGGAAAAGACCAGAAACATAGGAATAATGGCCCATATTGATGCAGGAAAGACGACAACGACTGAAAGAGTACTGTATTATACAGGAAAAACCTATAAATTAGGTGAAGTTCACGAAGGAACTGCTACAATGGACTGGATGGAGCAGGAGCAGGAAAGAGGAATAACAATAACTTCTGCAGCTACAACGGCTGAGTGGAAGGATCATAAGATTAACATAATAGATACGCCGGGGCACGTGGACTTTACTGTTGAAGTAGAAAGGTCACTGCGCGTATTGGATGGAGCTGTAGCAGTTTTTTGTGCCAAGGGCGGAGTTGAGCCCCAGTCGGAAACCGTCTGGAGGCAGGCAGACAAATACAATGTTCCGCGAATTGCATATATTAATAAAATGGACATTATGGGAGCGGATTTCTACAGAGTAGTCGAAATGATGAAAGAAAGGCTCGGAGCCAATGCCGTTCCTATACAGCTTCCGATAGGCAGCGAAGACAGATTTGTAGGTATAGTGAACTTGATAGGTATGAAAGCTCATATTTACAAGGACGACCTTGGCAAAAATATGGAGGTAGGGGAAATACCTTCAGACATGATGGATAAGGCAAAAGAATACAGGGAGAAGCTAATTGAAGCTGTATCCGAAATGAATGAGGATCTCATGATGAAGTATCTGGAGGGAGAAGAACCGACGGAGCAGGAGATCAAGGATGCCATTAGGGCCGGTACAATCAGTGTCAAGATTAATCCGGTTGTTTGCGGCTCCTCGTACAGGAATAAAGGTGTACAGCTTATGCTGGATGCTGTTGTGGATTTTATGCCTTCTCCTATTGATATTCCGCCCATTGAAGGAACTACTGTAGATGGAGAAGAGAAGATTGTCAGGCATTCTGATGACAAGGAACCCTTCTCAGCTCTTGCATTCAAAATAATGGTCGACCCTTATGTGGGTAAGCTTGCCTTCTTCAGAGTATACTCGGGGATGGTTGAAGCCGGATCCTATGTATATAATTCAACAAAGGGCAAAAGAGAAAGAATCGGAAGAATAGTGCAGCTGCATGCCAACCACAGGGAAGAGATAAAAGAGGTTTATACAGGCGATATCGCAGCAATTGTGGGGCTTAAGGATACGACTACGGGAGACACCCTTTGCGATGAGGAAAATGCAGTTATACTGGAATCGATGGATTTTCCGGAACCGGTTATCAATGTCGCCATAGAGCCCAAAACAAAGGCAGGCCAGGATAAGATGGGTATAGCCCTGCAGAAACTGGCGGAAGAAGACCCGACATTCAGGACATATACTGATGCTGAGACCGGCCAGACCATAATTGCGGGCATGGGTGAGCTGCATCTGGACATAATCGTTGACAGGATGATGCGGGAGTACAAGGTTGAAGCAAATGTCGGCAAGCCGCAGGTTGCTTATAAAGAAACCATCCGAAAAAAAGTACAGGTGGAAGGAAAGTTTGTCAGACAGTCGGGGGGCAAAGGGCAATACGGCCATGTTTGGCTTGAGATTGAGCCTAAAGAACCCGGAACCGGTTTTGAATTTGTAAACAAGATAGTAGGCGGTGTGATTCCCAAAGAGTATATACCCGCTGTACAGCGCGGTGTGGAAGAGGCCACCATGAACGGCGTACTCGGAGGATATCCTGTACTTGATGTTAAAGTCACGCTGTATGACGGTTCATACCATGAGGTTGACTCTTCCGAAATGGCATTTAAAATTGCCGGTTCAATGGCTTTTAAGGATGGAATGAAAAAGGCCGATCCTGTTCTTCTGGAGCCTATAATGAGGGTTGAAGTAACAGTGCCTGAGGAATATATGGGAGATGTTCTCGGAGACATAAACTCCAGAAGAGGGAAAATAGAAGGCATGGAAGCGAGAAGCGGGGCTCAGGTTATAAGAGGCTTTGTACCTCTTTCCGAGATGTTCGGTTATGCTACCGACCTGCGTTCAAGGACACAAGGACGTGCAGTATACTCAATGGAGACAGATCACTTTGAAGAGGTTCCTAAGAGCATAGCGGAGAAGATATTAGGTGAAAAGTGATTAAAAACAGGGAAATCGTATGGTAATTTGATATTGTACAATTTCCTAAGATATTGAATTATCCGATTTTAAAGGAGGAAAAGTAAAATGGCAAAGGCAAAATATGAAAGAACCAAACCCCATGTAAACATAGGGACAATAGGCCATGTTGACCATGGCAAGACTACACTTACAGCAGCTATAACGGTTGTACTTTCAAAGTATGGCCAGGCAACTGCAACAAAGTATGACGAAATAGACAAGGCACCGGAAGAAAAGGAAAGAGGAATAACAATAAACACAGCCCATGTTGAATATGAGACAGCCAACAGGCATTATGCCCATGTTGACTGCCCTGGCCACGCTGACTATGTAAAGAACATGATAACAGGAGCAGCACAGATGGACGGAGCAATCCTTGTTGTATCGGCAGCAGACGGTCCTATGCCTCAGACAAGAGAGCACATACTGTTGTCCCGTCAGGTAGGAGTACCCTACATAGTGGTATTTCTGAACAAGGTAGACATGGTAGATGACGCAGAACTTATCGAACTTGTAGAAATGGAAGTAAGGGAACTGCTTACAGAGTATGAATTCGATGGAGATAATACCCCGATTATAGCGGGATCAGCATTAAAGGCACTTGAGTGCGGATGCGGAAAAGAAGACTGTGAATGGTGCAAGGGCATACATGAGCTTATGAATGCAGTAGACACATATATACCGACACCACAGAGACAGACGGACAAACCGTTCCTTATGCCTGTGGAAGACGTATTCTCGATAACCGGAAGAGGAACAGTGGCAACAGGAAGAGTAGAAAGAGGAACAGTAAAGGTATCGGATACGGTAGAAATAGTAGGGCTTGCAGATGCGCCGAGATCCACGGTAGTAACAGGAGTGGAAATGTTCAGGAAGCTTCTTGAGCAGGCACAGGCAGGAGACAACATAGGGGTACTTTTAAGAGGGGTACAGAGGAATGAGATAGAGAGAGGGCAGGTACTTGCAAAGCCCGGATCAATAAAGCCTCATACACACTACAAGGCACAGGTATACGTACTGACAAAGGAAGAAGGCGGAAGGCATACTCCATTCTTCAACGGATACAGGCCGCAGTTTTATTTCAGGACAACAGACGTAACGGGAGTAATTGAATTACCGGCAGGAGTAGAAATGTGCATGCCCGGTGACCATATAGAAATGACAATAAAGCTTATCACCCCGATAGCAATAGAAGAAGGCTTGAGGTTTGCTATACGTGAAGGCGGAAGAACAGTTGGATCAGGTGCTGTTGCATCGGTAATCGAATAGGCTGCGCTTATTCAAAGGACCTCAGAGAACAGCTTCAGAGCGCAAAATTAGCTTAAGGACTAGGGTTTTTGATCCTAGTCCTTTAAAAAGCATAATGCCTGAAAATCGCAAATTTAAGACGGATTGGACTTATTGCGATTAACATGTCTAAAACAGGCAATACTATAAGCAGGGCAATGCTTTATGTATACTGCTTGTACGCATGAGGGCGGTACAAAATATTATTGACATTGAAGTTAAATTATGATAGATTTTATTGAGTAGTCTCAAAATGCAATTTTTATGTATTTTTGCGGCATTTTAGTATTTTTATTATACAGTATTGTAGTGCCAAGTCGTTGGGAGGTGTAGATATGAGAGTTAAAATAACACTTGCTTGCAGCGAATGCAAACAGAGGAACTATGATTCCATGAAGAACAAAAAGAACAACCCGGATAGAATGGAAATGAACAAGTACTGCAGATTCTGCAGGAAGCATACTTCGCATAAGGAAACGAAATAGCCTGTAAAGGATGTGAATGGCATGGCTGGTGCAGCAAAAAGATTTGATGTGGCAAAATCTTTTAAAGAGACAAAAGCAGAAGTCAAGAAGGTTACCTGGCCCAACAGGAAGGAGCTTTTACAGCATACCGAAGTGGTTATTACTTCAATTATACTGGTAGGAGCAGTTCTTTGGGTGGTAGACTTTGCATTTGGAAAAGTGCTTAACCTTTTAATTAAATAGAAGGGCTTCTGTATAAGCATATTATTGATTAGGAGGAAAACCTTAAAGATACTTTAGGGTTGTGCATCTATGGAAGAAAGAGGCAAATGGTATGTAGTCCACACTTATTCGGGCTACGAAAACAAGGTAATGGCTAATATTTTGAAGATAGTAGAAAACAGAAACATGCAGGATGTTATCTTCGAAGTAAAAGTGCCGGTAGAAGAACAGGTCGAAATCAAAGGCGGTAAGAAAAAAATAACCCAGAAAAAAGTATTTCCGGGATATGTACTGGTCAAGATGATTATGACGGATGAATCATGGTATGTTGTCCGAAATACAAGAGGGGTTACCGGATTTGTAGGACCTGGATCTAAGCCTGTGCCTCTTACCGATGCGGAAATAAAGACTTTAGGCGTTGAAAAGATTCCAATCAAGCTGGATGCGAAGGTTAAGGACCATGTAAGAGTTGTTTCCGGGCCATTTGAAAATTTCGTCGGTGTAATACAAGAAATCAATAACGAGAAGCATAAGGTCAAGGTTATGATTTCGATGTTCGGGAGAGAGACTCCTGTAGAATTGGAGTTTACCCAGATTGAAAAACTATAAACCCGGATAGACATACAACATTTGCCGAGAGGAGGTGTAATAATGGCAAAGAAGGTTTCAGCATTAGTTAAGCTGCAGGTTCCGGCAGGTAAAGCAACTCCGGCACCACCGATAGGCCCCGCTTTAGGTCAGCATGGTGTCAACATCATGGGATTCTGCAAAGAATTCAATGAAAGAACGGCTAAACAGGCAGGACTTATTATTCCTGTAGTAATAACTGTTTATCAGGACAGATCATTTACATTCATACTCAAGACTCCGCCGGCATCGGTGCTTATAAAGAAAGCGGCCGGTATCGAAAGCGGATCAGGTATACCGAACAAGACCAAGGTAGGAAAGATTTCAAAAGCCAAGGTCAGAGAAATCGCAGAGATGAAGATGCCGGACTTGAATGCAGGAAGCATTGAGGCGGCAATGAGTATGGTTGCTGGTACAGCAAGAAGTATGGGTATAACAGTAGAAGACTAATATCAGGTGGGAGGACATGTTCCGCTAATACCACAAGGAGGAATTTGTAATGTTTAGAGGCAAGAAATATCAAGAAAGCGCAAAGCTGATTGATAGAACCAAATTATATGACCCGAAGGAAGCTATGGAGCTTGTTCAACAGACAGCAAAGGCAAAATTTGATGAGTCTGTTGAGATTCACGTAAAGCTTGGTGTTGATCCAAGGCATGCAGACCAGCAGGTCAGAGGAGTTGTTGTGCTTCCCCATGGTACAGGCAAGACCCTTAAGGTTTTGGTATTTGCAAAAGGCGACAAGGCCAAGGAAGCAGAGGCAGCAGGAGCTGACTATGTAGGTGCTGAAGAACTGGTTGCAAAAATCCAGGGTGAAAACTGGTTTGATTATGACGTGGTAGTTGCTACTCCGGATATGATGGGTGTAGTTGGAAGACTTGGTAAGATACTTGGACCTAAAGGCTTAATGCCAAACCCGAAATCCGGTACGGTCACTTTTGATGTTGAAAAAGCCATCAATGAAATCAAAGCCGGTAAGGTTGAGTACAGGGTCGACAAGACATCAATAATCCACGTTGGTTTTGGGAAAGTCTCATTCGGTACTGAAAAGCTTCTTGATAACTTCAAGACTCTTATGGAAGCAGTTATAAAGGCTAAGCCGGCAGCTGCAAAGGGTACTTACCTTAAGAGCGTTGTAGTTACAAGCACTATGGGACCGGCTATAAAAATCAATCCTACCCGCGTAACCGATTAGTGTTTTGCACCGCAGGACTCTATATTGACAGTAAGTACTGTTAATGATAGAATGTCCATGTTTGAAACGAATATATACCGTAGACAGCAGGTTGGCTCAGGCCGTAAATCCCTGCCGAGGTTTGTCATAAAGATATTATGACCTCTCTATGTCTACGGAGAGGTCTTTTGATTTTATGAAGGCCTTATCCATACGAGAGATTTAATAAGCTTTACCATGAGGAGGTGTAAAAATGTCAAAAAACCTTGAACAGAAAAAACAGCAAGTAAGTGAAGTGAAAGAAAAGCTTCAGTAGTCCAATGCAGTTGTATTGGTGGACTATAAGGGAATAAGTGTTGAAGATGTGACCGATTTGAGAAAAAGGTTCAGAGAGGCCGGCGTTGACTATAAGGTGTACAAAAATACCCTTTTCAAAAGAGCAGCATCAGAATTGGGCATGGAGGCTCTTCATGAATATCTTCAGGGCACAGTTGCAGTTGCTTTTGGATATAACGATGCAGTTGCACCCGCAAAGACCATCAATCAGTTTATTAAGGATAAGCCCAAGACACCAATATCAATAAAAGCCGGATATATTGAAGGCAAGATTATGAACGTTGATGAAGTAAAGGCCTTGGGAGACCTTCCATCAAGAGAAGTGCTCATTGCAATGCTCCTTGGAGGATTACAGGGTTCAATCAGAAATCTCGCATATGCGCTTAATACTATTAAAGAAAAGAAAGAAGCGGAAGCTTAATTAAAAAATTAGGAGGTAATTTATAATGGCAAGTGAAAAGACTTTAAAGTTTATTGAAGAAATAAAGAATATGACAGTTCTCGAACTGGCTGAATTGGTTAAGGCAATCGAAGAGGAATTCGGCGTAACAGCAGCAGCTCCTGTAGCAGTTGCAGGACCGGCAGCCGCAGGTGCAGCAGCAGCTCCGGCAGAAGAGCAGACTGAGTTCAACGTAGTTCTTGCAGAAGTAGGAGCAGAAAAGATAAAGGTTATCAAGGTTGTTAGAGAAGTTACCGGCCTTGGGCTCAAGGAAGCAAAGGATCTGGTTGACGGCGCTCCAAAGCCTATAAAAGAAGCTGTAAGCAAGCAGGAAGCAGAAGAAATAGCTGCAAAGTTTGCAGAAACAGGCGCAAAGATAGAAATAAAGTAAGCCATAGCAGGGATAAGAAGCCGCATTTATTGCGGCTTTTTTATTTGCAATTATTGTGCAGGAAAAAATTTTCCTGCACAGTGGGGGATGTAAAAATACAGTGAATAGACTGCATTTTTCATTCGTATAATAAAACATACCAAATATATCACAAATATACAAAAATTACAAATATATGCTATAATTTAACAAAATAATATAAAATTTGTATAAAATGTAATTTATTATACAATGCACTTGGGAGTGATTGCAATAGTATTTAAGCTGATTATAGTTTCAGTGCTGCTGCTGCTTGCATTAGTATCTGATTTTAGGACTTACAGTGTTAAGAATTACATTACATACAGCTTCATGCTGATAGGACTGGCAATAAATCTTGCAATGGAAGGCATTGGGGGTCTGGTATTTTCGCTGCAGGGTATAATACTTCCCGCCGCATGCCTTTTTGCTTTATATGTCATAAGGATTATAGGGGCAGGGGATGTAAAGCTGTTATGTGCTGTAGGAGCGGTAATGGGCGCAGCCTTTGCCTTATATGCCGCAATATATTCATTTATCTGTGGAGGTTTTATTGCTTCAGGACTAATGCTGGCAAGGGAAAATGCTTCAGAAAGATTCAATCATCTTTTTGTGTACCTCAAAAGTTGTTTTCTGACTATGGAAATTCTTCAATATACCGACTTAAAAAATAGGCAGGACGGGGGGAAGTTTCATTTTTCAATAGCTATAGCGTCAGGAACTGCGGCAGCCATAATAATCAGGGGGGTTTGAACATGGCAAGATTGAATCTGGTTATCGCAGATTGCGACGAAAGCTATGCAAGGGGGCTATTGGAATATATCAATTCAAATCATTTCCCATCCTTCATGGTCAGCTGCTTTACAAAGCTTGATACCTTTGCCGGATATTTTGAGAAGCAGCCTCCAACGGATATTCTGGCAATCAGTCCCGATTTTTATGATATTTCGGTTGGATTTCCGAATATTAAGCTTAAGGTGATACTTTCAGGGGGAGCTTTGAACCGGGAGTATCCCGGTTTTCAGGCCATCAGCAAGTACAGTACCGGAGACAAGCTGATTCGGGATATGCTGTATATGTACTCCAGGGCCAATCCCCAAGAGATTAGGCTTTTATCCTGTTCAAAGGATACTGAGTTCATAGGTGTATATTCTCCTGCAGGGGGTACAGGAAAGACAACAATAGCTACAGCCTTATCAACACAATGTGCCGAGCTGGGCTTGAAATCATTTTATTTAAACTTGGAGTCCATTCAATCCACCGGAATGTTCTTCGGCTCAGGCAGCAAAAGAAATCTTTCCTATGTTTTTTACTATATCAAAGATAAAAGCCGGAACTTATCCTTCAAAATGGACGGAATAAAATGCACAGAGGATGGGGTGGAATATTTCAATCCCCCTGATAGTCCTATGGAATATGAGGAGATAAATCCGGAGGAATTGGAACAGCTTATAAAAGGGATAAAAGGCATGGGATGCTGTGACTATGTTTTTATCGATATGTCCAGCAATCTTGACTCAAAAAATTACAAAATAATGAACTTATGTGATCGTATTGTCCTTGTTACTTTGCAGGAGCCAATTGCATCGTATAAAGAAAAGGCATTGCTGAATGAGCTTGCCAAGCTGCAGGATACGGATGGAGAAAACATTCCCGGTAAATTCATTACAGTGATAAACAAGCATAAAAACAAAGGGGATGAAGACTTCGAAAGCATTGAAGAAAATTCCGCTGCAGCAGTTAAGATTCCTGAATACTCAAGGACATTGATCAGAGAGGATGGGAGGATTCTTATTGAGAATGATGATTTCAGGAAAGCCATTAACCGGATTATTGATATTATAGCCGGCCGTTGAGGTGGAGCATATGGATGATGATGCGAAGAACTTGCTGATAAATAATTTGAGAAAAGAAATAAGAGAAAACCTGGACATTAAAAGCCAAGTTACTGATGAAGATATAAATGAACTGATAACGGATAAAGTTTTTGAGGAGGCAAGGCTGCTGTCTTTGAGCATTAGGGAAAAGCAGGAGCTTATATCCGTGCTTTTCAATTCCATACGGAAGCTTGATATACTGCAGCCTCTTATTGATGACAAGTCCATAACCGAGATAATGGTAAACGGTGAGGATAATATTTTTATTGAAAAACACGGAAGGACATACAGTATTGAAAGCAACTTTGAAAGCAGGCAGAAGCTTGAGGATGTCATACAATCAGTTGTTTCGAAGGTAAACAGAGTCGTAAATGAAGCTTCGCCGATAGTGGATGCCAGATTGGCGGACGGATCAAGAGTAAATGTGGTGCTTCCCCCTATTGCATTGAACGGGCCTATACTTACAATAAGGAAGTTTCCTGAAAGGCCTATATCAATGAAGGATTTGATTGAATGGGGCTCTATTACAGAAGAGGCTGCCGAAGTCCTGGAAAGGTTGGTAAAGGCAAAATATAACATTTTCATATGCGGGGGTACGGGGTCAGGCAAAACTTCTTTCCTCAATGCCCTTTCAGATTTCATTCCCCGGGATGAACGAATTGTCACCATTGAGGATTCGGCTGAGCTGCAAATAAAGAATATAAAGAACATAGTCAAGCTGGAAACCAGAAATGCAAACACCGAGGGGAAAGGAGAAATCACCATAAGGGACCTGATAAGGACCTCCTTGAGGATGAGGCCTGAGAGAATCATCATTGGTGAAGTAAGAGGAGCTGAAGCCCTTGATATGCTTCAGGCGATGAATACCGGTCATGACGGTTCAATTTCAACGGGCCATGGAAATTCCACCGCTGATATGCTCTCACGGCTTGAAACCATGGTGCTGAGCGGCACAATGATGCCTTTGGAGGCTATTAGGCAGCAGATTGCTTCAGCCGTTGATATTATGATACACCTTTCAAGATTCAGGGACAGCACGAGAAAAGTAGTGGAAATAGTGGAGGTAACAGACTGCAGAGAAGGAATGATAGGGCTTAATCCTCTCTTTGAATTTGTGGAGCGAGGCGGATCAATGTCAGAAAAGGTTGAAGGGTGTCTTGTAAGAACCGGCAATACTATGAAAAACCTGGCAAAGCTCAGAATGGCAGGGTTGAATGAAGTGATATGAGGTGATTTTTTATGGATCTTAGAAAATGGCCGGCAGTCTCAACGGAGTACGAATATGGAAGGGGTACTGCTGCACATGCATCTCTCGCAGACTATGATACTTATATAATGTCATTAAAAGAAAAGCTTTTATGCATATTTATGGCGTGCACAGTTTTATTTGCAGCAGGTTACATTTTCTACAGAAGCATTTTGGTGTCGCTGCTCTTAACGCCATTTGCCCTTTTGTATCCCGGATTCAGGACAAAAGAAATAATAAAAAAAAGAAAGGATGAACTCAATTTACAATTCAGGGAAGTTCTTTACTCATTGTCATCTTCACTGTCTGCGGGAAAGTCAATAGAAACTGCAATCAGGTGCTCACTTAAGGAGCTTTCCATACAGTATCCCAACAAT
>ERZ1026800.1387-NODE-1387-length-15472-cov-3.690714_pt1 | contig 15472 bp, 12 predicted proteins | sample MGYA00520873_ERZ1026800 | MGnify/ENA primary metagenome ERZ1026800 (study PRJEB33270, sample SAMEA104284475) | anaerobic digester metagenome | biome: Anaerobic digester microbiome; feature: mesophilic sludge digester; material: Anaerobic digester biomass...
GTGCACAGCACCATGACATGAATCGTGCCGCACGATTCTGTGAGAGGAAGGAGAGCATGAAAAACACCCCGAAAGAGCCTGGGCTCGTGCTGGTCCACAGCACATCGGAAACCAGGAGCCACATCACCATACCCCCTATCATCATGGACAAGATCTACTGCAGGGGGAGCCTGAAGAATTGTGAGAACGGAGTATCGTTCGTCATCAAGAACCCCCTGAAGAGCTCGCTGGTCACCGGGATCGAGGGCCTCTCAATCAACGGATGCGAAGTGCCCCTGGGCGACGTCTTTGTCAAAAGCGACGGCAGGTGCATCAGGGCCGATGAGATAAGCGCCGAGATGTCCCTGCCGTTTTCCATGGGCAAGGATGTGGAGTTCGATGTGCGCACACCGGCCCTGCCGAAGAACAGCGAGCACCGGATTGCCGTCTCCTGCCTCACAGACCTCTTCGGAAGGATCGATCTGGAGGCGCTCGACTCGGTGATCGAGACCCGCACGATCTCGAACCGGCTTCCTTACGACAAGCAGAACAACTACACCGAAGACATCATCCGCAAAAGGCAGGACTTTGTGCAGGAGTACACCGGAGCTACTCTTCACCATATCAGGCAGTACTCGTTCGAGCCGGGGGTCACCCAAGGCAACATCGAGAATTTCTCGGGCGTGGCCCAAGTGCCGCTCGGGTTCGCCGGGCCGCTTCTGATCGACGGCGAGCATGCCAAGGGCGAGTTTTTCATTCCCATGTGCACGAGCGAGGGTACCCTGGTAGCGTCTTACAGCCGCGGCATGAAGCTTTTGAACATGTGCGGGGGCGTCAAGGTCACGGTGGTCGAAGACCGCATGCAGAGGTCTCCGGCCTTTGCCTTCGACTCGGCGCGCGAGGCCAGGGACTTCGTGCACTGGGTGGATCTGCATATGGAAGAGATCCGGGGCCACGCCGAGTCGAGCTCCAAGGTTGCCAAGCTCCTCGACATCGAGCGCTACATCGCGAGCAGGCTGGTGTACTTGCGGTTCAACTACTTCACCGGCGATGCCGCGGGGCAGAACATGGTGAGCATGTGCACGTTCACGGCGTGCAACTGGATCCTCTCGCAGGTGAGCACGGTGAAGCACTTCTACATGGACGGCAATATCTCGACCGACAAGAAGGCGTCCTTCATCAACAACCTCAACACCCGGGGCAAGAGGGTGATCGGCGAGATCCGCATACCTCGGGAGTTCATGATCCAGAACATGCGGGTTGACCCCGTGACGCTCGACTACCTCTGCAGGGCGTGCCAGCTTGGCGCCTTCCTGGGAGGAGCTGTGAGCAACGGGCTGCACGCTGCCAACGCCCTGGCCGCCATATTCATCGCCACGGGCCAGGACGTGGCGAACGTGTCCGAGTCGTCCTCGGGCATGGTATGCACCGAGATTACGCCCGAAGGCGACCTGTACGGATCTCTCACCCTGCCGTCGCTGATCGTGGCCACCTACGGCGGCGGAACCGGGCTCCCCACCCAGCGGGAGTGTCTGGAGCTGCTCGGATGCTACGGCCCGGGCAAGGCCCTGAAGTTCGCCGAGATCGTGACCGCCGCGGCGACAGCGGGCGAGATCTCGCTTGCAGGGGCTATCGCCTCGCTCGACTGGGTGACGAGCCACGAGCGCCTGGGGAAGAACCGCTGATGCAGATAAGAGTTTCGAGAACCGGAGGAGGTCCGCTGACATGAGTGCCGTGGTCAAGATGAAGCCGGCAAACGATGCGCCGGATAATGTCGTTTCCATCGACTCGTATCTGACGAGGGTCAGGGGCGGGATCGATCTCTTCACCATGGACGAGCGGCTCGCCTTTCTCCGCAGGTACGGGAGCCACTGCATGTCGTTCTCCACGCTTCAGCCCGGGATGCACTACTTCGACGTGCCGGGTGTGGGGTTCATGGCTTTCATGCAGAAATGGGGCAGCAGGCTCACGCTGGCCGACCCGGTGTGCGACCCGAAAGACCGTGAGGTTCTGCTGCGGGAGCTCATCAAAAGCGACAGGAACACCACCTTCGTGCAGATCTCCCAGGACGTCGCGGACATTCTTCACCGGAGATTTCAGTATTATGCCACCCAGTTCGGGGTCGAGATCACGCTCGATCTCCAGGACTGGAACCTGAAGGGGAAAAAGAGGCAGATTCTCAGGACATCGGTCAACCATGCCAGGAAAGAGGGCGTGGTCATCTCCGAGGAGTGCTCCCCGGACAGATGCAGGCAGCTCACGGATGAATGGCTCAAGACGCGCAGGGTCAGGAACCGCGAGATCGGGTTTCTGATCCGGCCCATGGATATGGAGTACGAGGGGGAGACGCGGAAATTCTACGCCTTCCTGGACGGCGAGCTCATCGGGTTCGTCTTTTTCGACCCGGTGTACCACGACAACCGGATCACGGGCTACGTGCCCAACATCTCGCGCTTCAGCACCAGGTTCAAGCCCGGCATCTTCTACCCGCTCATGGTCCACGCTATGGAGGCGTTCAAGCAGGAAGGGGTGCAGAACCTGCATCTGGGCCTGTGCCCCCTGGTGGTGGACGACCGCGACATGCCCGGCGAGTCTGTGCTCCAGAAACGGATGAACCGCCTCCTGTACCGCTACGGCAACCGGATCTTCAGCTTCAAGGGGCTCTACTTCACCAAGTCCAGGTTCGGCGGCACGGAGAGCAAGGTGTTCGGCGGGCACAGGGAGATGCTCCCGGTCAAGCCCTTCCTCGTCATGTTCAAGCTGTCCAACTTCTTCTGATCAGAGCCCCCGCCATCGCTCCGAGCGCGTGTGGGGCCGCCCGGTCATCGGCTCTGCAATCCATTCGCATATCCTCCCTGCGGCCTTCTCTGTGGTCGTCACGGGGGCATGCTCGTGCTTTACTGCCTCATGCGCTCTGCTGCTCCGCAGCTGACTTGGGCGAGCTCTCGTTTCCGGCCCTTTTCCGGCCCAGTATGGACCAGTGGCAGTTCATGCCCAGCATTTTGAAGTGCTTGATCTCCTCGATCTCGAAGCCCAAAGACTTCAGCAGCGCGGGGTAGTCGTAGATGGGGTGCACGGCGTTGTCCGCGGTGAGCCAGTAGATGAACGCGGCGACGTACCAGTAGGCAGTCTGGAACGCACGGTAGAACCTCCCCCCCTCACGGGGCAGGGTGAAGTCTCCGATCACCATGAAGCCCCCCGGCTTCACGAAAGTGGTGAGGTGGGTGAGGATCGCGAGCATCTTTTCCTGGGGGAACACGTTCAGAAAGTAGTTGGCAATGACCATGTCAAACTCGGCCGGATACTTCACCTGAAGGATGTCGTTGTTGACCATCCGGATCGGTCTGTTCGGCTTCACCCGGTCGATTTTTTTCTGCATGTACTTGAGCATGGTTTTCGAGATGTCGACGGCCGTGACGTCGACTCCTCTGCCGGCGGCTTCTATCGCCTCAGTACCGTGGCCCACACCCGCGACGAGCAGCTTGTCGCCCGGCTTCAGGCGCTCCAGCATGGCGACCTTGCACCGGGGGATCCGCCCCAGGCTGTAGAGACTGCCCGTAAGCTCATACTGAAACCCCATCAACCAGTAGCCGTCCTTCATAGATATCACCTCATGCAAACCGAAGATTCCCGGCGGTCTTCAGCCGGGTCGCCGCTCCCTGTTCCCCCTGGGGGGAATACGGGAGAGGATATAAAAATACAGCCTTTCGATATATATCCCGTAAGCCGAGCTCACGGCGTTTTTCATTTCTGCCCTCAGTGTATACCCTTACAGGCCGGAAGACAACCCATTGTATGATTATTGCACGGAATATCCACGGCCTTTGCCGGAAGAGGGGCTTTCGCGCCGGCGCGCGCCCTATCCCGAGGATTCCTCGGACAGCCTGCTCAGAAGCGTGGTGAGGAGGGCCCACATTTTCTCCATCGTGGGGATGAGCACCCGCTCGGAAGGCGAGTGGGCCTGCTCGATCGTTGGCCCGAACGAGATCATGTCGAGCCCGGGCATTTTCTCTGCGAACACCGCGCACTCGAGACCTGCGTGGATGACCTCCGCCCTCGGCTCCTCTCCGAAGAGCTCCATGTACACCTGCCGGGAGGTCTTCAAAATCCCCGAGTCCGGGTCAGGCCTCCAAGCCGGATAGTCGTGGAGCTTCTCTGCGGAGGCTCCCGCCATCCTGGCAATCGAGGCGATCATCTCGGAAACGTCCAGCATGGACGAGGTGAAGATGCTCCGCTGGCTGGTGATTATATCGTACCTGAGATCTGCGGGGCTCAGCACCGCGAGGTTTGTCGATGTGGCCGCCGGGCTCCCCTCAGAAGCGTTCGCAGCCATCACTCCATGGGGCAGGGCGTGGACGAGATCGAGGAGCCTGGCCGCGTCCGAGGTCGAGATCGCCCGCTGTTCCGACGCTCCGCCTTCCTGGAGCAGGATCTTAACCCCGTCGTCAATGCCCCTGAGCTCTGCGGAAAATTCCTCTGCACAGCGCGCGGCCGACTGCCGCAGTGATTCCACATCCCCGGGATTCACGAGGATGACCGCCTCCGCCTCCCGGGGGATGACATTGTGCTTGCTGCCGCCCGAGAGGCTGACGAGGCGATAGGGCGCCTCGGTGAGGATATCCTTGAGGAACCGGACGAGAAGCTTGATCGCATTGCCGCGGCCCCGGTGGATGTCGGTGCCGGAGTGGCCGCCCAGAAGTCCGGTGACCTTGACGAGCACGGGCGCCGTCTCTCCCGGAACGTCTTCGGCCGAGACGCTTAGACTCACGTGGGTGCTTCTTCCGCCCGCGCAGCCGATAATGAAGGTGCCGTCTTCCTCCGAGTCGAGGTTGATCAGCGTTCTGCCCGAGAGAAGCCTGGTGTCGAGCAGGTTGGCGCCCGTGAGTCCGGTCTCCTCGTCGATGGTGAAGAGAAGCTCCAGGTCGGGGTGGACGAGCGAGTCGTCCTCCATGAGAGCGAGCATGGCGGCCACTCCGATACCGTTGTCTGCGCCGAGCGTCGTACCCTCAGCAAGGATCCAGTCGCCTGACCTCGCGAGGGTGATCGGGTCTTTCCGAAAGTCGTGGGCGGTGTTTTTGTCCTTCTCGCAGACCATGTCCATGTGAGACTGGAGGATGACCGCCCTGCCCGGGCGCCCGCCCTGCTTGTACACCACCACATTGCCGGCCTTATCGATCGCATGCCTGAGTCCCAGCCGCTTCGCCTGTCCGGCCGCGTACTTTCTGATCTCGTCTTCGTGCTTCGATTCTCTCGGTATCAGCGAGATCTCCTGGAAATATCTCCACAAAGCCTCGGGCTTCAGCCCGGCTACTGCCTTCGTCATCCCGGCCGCTCCTCTGATTTTTAGGCGTGGGGGCCTCTGGGCGGATCTTCCTTCGCCTTTTTTAGAATGATGCATACCAACTTCATCAGAGGGCTTCAAGGGGTATCTGGGAAAAAAGAGCTGACTTACAAGTGAGATGCAGGCAGGCATGAAATTCATTCGGCATGCAAGACTATCAATTTCCTCATGGATTTCATCTCTTTTTCTTGACAGCCAAAAATTTTCTCTTTATAGATTAAATTCAGCTGGAATACGAAATTACCACAGTAACCCGCGGTAAAACCCTCTGTAAGTTTTCCTAAGGTTTCTGGGAAGTCCGTTTTTCCAGACAACAGCATTACGGGCCCTTTCTCCTTGCCAGAGAAAGGGGCTGCAAACGGAGGTAAGTGCATGGCTACAGGAACAGTTAAGTGGTTCAATGAGAAAAAGGGCTTCGGGTTCATCACGGAAGATGGCGGCAACGACGTGTTCGTGCATTATTCAGCCATTAAGCAAGATGGATTCAAAACACTTGCAGAGGGAGACAAAGTCGTATTCGAGGTGGTGAAGGGCCCCAAAGGCCCGCAGGCAGCAAACGTAATGAAGGCATAGCCTGATGAACTCAAGGGGCAGGGCTTCCTGCCCCGGTCAATACATTCAGTGCGTCACTCAGATCAAACCGGACAGCGAATCAATCCAGTTCTCAAATGACCTGTACTCTCGCTCAAGCCGAGCCTCCCTTCTCCTTTTCCTGTGAATCTCCCCCGGGTCCTGCATGATCCCGAAATTGATGTTCGAAGGCTGGAACCTCTCTTCACGTGGTTCCGTGACGTACTGAACGAGCGCACCCAGCGCAGTGTCGGCAGGCGGGACGGGCAGCTCCCCGCCCTTCAGGTGTGAGAGAAGGCCCAGGCCCGCATAGATTCCGGCGGCGGCGGACTCCAGATAGCCCTCGACGCCGGTCAGCTGGCCTGCGAGAAAGGTGCGAGGATGTCCCCTGATGCTGAAGTCCGTCTTCAGCACCCGGGGCGAGTCGAGATAGGTGTTGCGGTGGATGCTCCCGTAGCGGTGGAACACGGCGCCTGACAGCGCCGGGATCAGAGAGAAGATCCTCTTCTGCTCGGGATAGGTGAGGCGCGTCTGAAATCCAACCATATTATAGGCGTCGCCTTTGAGGTTCTCTCTTCGCAGCTGCACCACGGCATACGGACGCCTCCCGTCCGCCGGGTTTACTATGCCCACCGGCCGCATGGGGCCGTACCGGAGCGATTCGCTCCCGCGCCCCGCAATGACCTCCACGGGCAGGCACGCATCGAAAAACCGCACGTCCTCGAACGCATGGGCATGCACCCGGTCAGCCTCCAGCAGCTCCGCCACGAAGTGTTCGTATTCCTCCCTGCTCAACGGGCAGTTCAGGTAGTCGGTGCTTCCGGTATCCCAGCGGGAGCCGAAGAACGCCCTGCTGTAGTCGATGCTCCGGGCGTCGACAATGGGCGAGATGGCGTCGTAGAAGAACAGCCGGTCGCTTCCCGCCATTTCGGCCAGGCGCGCCGCCAGCCTCTCCGAGGTGAGCGGGCCGGTGGCCACGATGGTGGGCATATCTGCATCGATCTCACAGACCTCCTCCCGGATGATCCGGATGTTCTCGTTCGATTCGATCCTGCGGGTGATCGCGGCCGCAAACGCCTCGCGGTCCACGGCCAGGGCCTTGCCTGCGGGGACCCTCGTCTCGAAGGCCGTAGCGAGGACGAGGGAATCCAGGCGCGCGAGCTCTTTCTTGAGCAGGCCGTGGGCTGTCTGTGGATCGGTTCCTTTGAGCGAGTTGCTGCACACGAGCTCGCCCAGGAGCCCGGTGGTGTGGGCGGGAGTGCTTGCCTGCGGCCGCATCTCGAAGAGTTCGACACGAAGGCCTCTGCCGGCCAGGAGGTGCGCCGCCTCCACACCGGCCAGCCCTCCGCCGACGATCCGGATCACGCTACTCGTCTTCACTGTGTCCGCACTGCGGGTTGGGGCAGACGAGCGTCTTGCCCTTTTTCGTCATGAACCCGGCGCCGCACGACGGGCATTTCCTCTCGACCGGTCTGGACCAGCTGATGAAGGAGCACCCCTTCTCCGAGCAGGAGTAATACATCTTGCCCCTGCGGGAGCGCTGCTGTTGGATCTCTCCCGGGCACCCCGGCACCGCGCATCTGATGCCCAGGGGGAAGGGCTGGATGTTTTTGCATGCGGGGTAGTTGCTGCAGGCGAGGAACGGCCCGTATCGCCCGCTCCTGACCACCATGGGCGAGCCGCACTTCTCGCACACCTTGTCGGTCGCCTCGGTCTTGACTGCCGGCCTCGTGTTGGAGCACGCGGGATATGCACTGCACGCGAGGAAGGGACCAAACTTGCCTTTCTTGAGCACCATGGGCGAGCCGCACTTCTCGCACACCTCGCCGGTAGGCTCGGGCTCGGCCGTCTCCACGGGGTGGATCCTGCCGTTTTCGTCCCGGGTGAACTCTTTGGTGCTGGTGCAGCCGGGATATCCCGAGCAGCCGAGGAAATAGCCGTTCTTTCCCAGCTTGATGAGCATCTCTTTGCCGCAGATATCGCATTTGACGCCCGAAGGCCGGTGCTCGGCCCTCAGGTTCTTCATCTCCGAAGCGGCCTGCTCGTGCTCCTTCCTGTATGTATCGTAGAAGGAGTGCATGGTGCGGACGTAGTCGGTCTTGCCCTCCTCGAGCTCGTCCAGAGAGTCCTCCATCCGGGCGGTGAAGCCGATGTCGAGGATGTTGGGGTAGTGCTTCACCAGCAGATCGTTCACGTCCCTGCCCAGCTCGGTGGGCACGAAGGCCCGCTGCTCCATTTTCACGTATCCGCGCTCCTGGATCGTGGAGATAATGGGCGCATAGGTGCTGGGCCTGCCGATGCCTCGTTCCTCGAGCTCCTTGATGAGGCTCGCCTCGGTGTAGCGGGGAGGCGGCTGGGTGAAGTGCTGCTTTTCGCAGATGTCTGTGAGTGTGAGCACGTCGCCCTCGACCAGGGTCTCCGGCAGCAGAGTGTCCTTTTCATCCTGATTCCCGTATACCTTCAAAAACCCGTCGAAGCGCATGATGGAGCCCGCGGCGCGCAGACCGATTTCCCCGGCCCTGATGTCGACAGCGGTCTGGTCGAACACGGCGCTCGCCATCTGAGAAGAGACGAACCGCCTCCAGATCAGCTCGTAGAGAGCATGCTGCTCCTTGTTCAGATGCGCCTTCACAGCCTCCGGGGTATGCCGGATATCCGTGGGCCGGATGGCCTCGTGGGCCTGCTGTGCCGACTTTTTGGCCCGATACTGCCGGGGCTTGTCCGGGAGATAGGCCTTGCCGAAGGCCTCGGGGATGAACGACCGCGCCTGTCCGATCGCCTCTCCCGACACCACCGGGGAGTCGGTGCGCATATAGGTGATGAGGCCGGTGACCTCGCCTCCTGCAAGCGAGACTCCCTCGTAAAGCTGCTGGGCGATCATCATGGTCTTCTTGGCGCTGAACCGCAGCCGCGAAGACGCCGCCTGCTGGAGGGTGGAGGTGATGAATGGAGGCTGGGGATGCTTCTGTCGCACCTGCTTCTTGATTTTGTCCACGGTGATGCGTCCGGCCCCCCGGATCTGATCGGCTATCCGGTGGGAGCTCTGCTCGTCAGGGATCTCCTTGGGTTCAACGACCCTGGCGGTCAGCGCGTCTCCCGCAGGCGTCTGAAGGGACGCGTCGATGGTCCAGTATTCCTGGGAGACGAACTTCTCGATCTCCTCCTGCCGCATGCAGATGAGCCGGACCGCTACGGACTGAACGCGCCCCCCGGACAGCCCCCGCTTCACCCGCTTCCACAAGAGCGGGCTCATGGTGTAGCCCACGATCCGGTCCATGACCCTCCTGGCCTTCTGTGCGTCGTAGAGCGAGCTGTTGAGAGGCTGGGGCTGTTTTATGGCCTGATCGATGGCCTTTTTGGTTATTTCGTGGAAGATGATCCTCCCCACGGCGTTCTCGGGCTTCTTCAGCTCCTCGGCGATATGCCAGGCGATGGCCTCGCCTTCACGGTCCGGGTCCGACGCCAGATACACCCTGTCCGCCGACTCCGCGAGCTTGCGCAGTTTCTTCACCGTCTCTCGTTTTTCGGGCTTGACACTGTAGTGGGGGGCGAATCCGTCATCGATGTCTACTCCCAGCACGCTTTTGGGCAGGTCCTTGATGTGCCCCATGGTGGCGTGGACCTCGTAGTTCCTGCCGAGATATTTCTTTATCGTCTTCGCCTTGGTGGGCGACTCCACGATCACGAGCGATTTAGCCATGTATGCTCCTTGCCTGAAATCTGTTGCCCTCGATTCTCACGATCTCACCCTTCAACTCCAGCATGCTGACTCTCCTGGCCGCCTCGGCGACGTCCATGTGCAGTCCGCCGGCTATCTCGTCGATGCTCAGCGCGCCGCCTCCGATGAGCCGGAGGATCTCGTCCCCGGTCTGCCCGGACGTTTCGGACGATTCGATCATTCCCTTGATCTGGGGGGCGATCTCGGCCACGACATCGTCCGCGTCCCGCACCAGCACGGCCCCATCGCGGATGAGCCGGTGCGGACCCTGCGCCCTCATGTTTGTCACCGGCCCCGGAACCGCCATGACCGTTCTGCCCTGCTCGCCGGCCAGACGGGCCGTGATGAGCGCGCCTGAACGCAGCGCCGCCTCGACCACAATAACCCCCGAGCAGAGCCCGGAAATGATCCGGTTGCGTCGGGGGAAATTACCGGGGTCGGGCGGGGTGCCGGGCGGCAGCTCGGAAACGACGGCGCCCTTGAGCGCTATCTTCTCGGCCAGGGCGGCGTTTTCCGGCGGATAGACGATATCGATGCCGGTTCCGAGGACCGCAATGGTCTTCCCCTCCCCCTCGAGTGCTCCGGTATGCGCCCGGGTGTCGATCCCCCGGGCGAGGCCCGAAACTACCGAGATGCCGCGCGCGCTCAAGCCGCGGGACAGGCTGTACGCCACCTCGCTCCCGTAATGCGAGGGGGCCCTGGTGCCCACGACCGCGACCGCGGGCTCGAAGTCGTCCAGCGAACCTCTCGCATACAGTACCATAGGGGGGTCCGCTATCTGTTTCAAGGCCTTGGGGTACGCCGGGTCGTCCCAGGCGATCGCACGGGCGCCGCACTCGTTCAGGGCGCTCTTCACCCGTTCGAGGCCCTCGGTGTCCGGTCCTCTGCCGATCCCGCGTATCTGCGCCGCATTCAGGATGTTCAGCTCCCTGATCCGCGCTGGCGGCGCGGAAATGATTGCTTCCGGGGTGTGAAATATCTCGAGGAGCTTCAGCACACTTACGGGCCCGATACCGGGGATGAGATCGAGGATAATCCACGCATCTGTTCTATTTATGTTCAGCCCGCACATTATAGAGATTGGCAGGCTAACGGAAGTTTGTGCTTTCTGTCAAGATGGTTTATGTTCGGATCGGGGCCTCCCAAGGATGGGGCATCCACTCCCCGCCCTGATGAAACACCTCAAGGGTATGGAGATTGCCGCGGCCCAGGGCCCGGCCGGCAGGGCTCCCTTCATGCAGGAAGCGGGCGGGGCGTTCAATGAGAATGAGAATCGCCGTTGACAGATCGGCGCGGATGGCTATTGGGTATATAAACATCAGATCACTGGGCTTATGGGCAAATCACTGGATAGAGACGAATAAAAGCTGTCCCGAGGAGGATCGACATGGATGGATGGTTGGGGAACATGCAGGAACTGGTGACTTTTTACGGCATAAAGATAGCAGCGGCCCTGGTTATCCTGGTCGTGGGGAGGTGGATCGCCAAGGCCGTTTCACGGCTGACCGAGCGGCTCCTGAACAACAGGAAGGTGGATCGGACCATCGTATCCTTTGTCGAGCACCTGACCTATATCGCGCTGATGACCTTCGTGGTCCTTGCGGCGCTCGCTCAGCTGGGGATTCAGACAACCTCGTTCATCGCGGTCATCGGCGCGGCCGGTCTGGCGATCGGCCTGGCCCTGCAGGGATCGCTGGCGAATTTCGCGGCCGGATTTCTCCTGATCATATTCAAGCCGTTCAAGGCGGGTGACTACATCGAGGGCGCAGGAGTTGCCGGCACGGTCGAAGGGATACAGGTTTTCACCACGGTGCTGAGAACGGCCGACAACAAGACCATCATCGTACCCAACGCCAAGATCATGGGCGACAACATCACCAACTATTCCGCCAAGGAGACCAGGCGGGTCGACCTTCTCTTCGGAGTGAGCTACAGCGACGACATCGACAAAGTGCGCAGAATCCTTCAGAACATCGTCGACAGCGATCCGCGCATTCTCAAGGACCCCGAATCCATGATCATCGTCAAGGAGCTTGCCGAAAGCAGAGTGAATTTAGAGGTAAGGGCCTGGGTGAAGACCGGCGACTATTGGGGAGTGTACTTCGACACCCTGGAAAAGGCGAAGAGGAAGTTCGACGCCGCGGGCGTCTCCATACCGTTCCCCCAGAGAGGCATCCACGTATACGAGCACAGACAGGGCCAGACGCGTCCGAGAGCCGCTCTTGGAACGGAGGAAGCGGAGACCGGCCTCGCTGAAAGCATGTAAGGAGGGGCCTGAAAGACGCGATGGATGCTCCTCTGAACCGGGGTTTCCCGCCGTGAAAAGCGGCGACGCCAGAAAAGGGCTTGACAGCCAAAATACTTCTATAGAATATATTCAGGTATCATGTTGCGGAACACACTGGAACTCTTGGGCTTTTACTATTTCATCTTTAGCGGGATGAAATTGCTTTGCCCATAGGCCAGGGTTTCCGGCAGGGAAGAGAAGAGGCCATGGGTGAACGCCATGGCCTTTTTTTTATATCCGAGTCAAGGGGAATACGGAATGAAGAAGATGTTGAGCGGAAATGAGGCGATTGCCAGAGGGGCGTTGGAGGCGGGCGTAGCCTTCGCCTCGGCGTACCCCGGCACACCATCCACCGAGATACTCGAGGCCATAGCGAGCGAGTATCCCGGGATTCACGCAGAGTGGACCCCCAACGAGAAAGTGGCCCTGGAAGTCGCAGCAGGCGCGTCCTACGCCGGCGCCCGCAGCATGGCGGTCATGAAGCATGTAGGCGTGAACGTGGCCGCAGACCCACTCATGACGCTGCCCTACACCCTCATCAGGGGCGGGCTCGTGCTGGTGAGCGCCGACGATCCGGAGCTGTTCTCCTCGCAGAACGAGCAGGACAACCGGCACTATGCACGGTTCGCCAAGATCCCGATGCTGGAGCCCTCGACCTCTCAGGAGGCCAAGGATATGATGATAGAGGCCGTCAGGATCAGCGAGAAGTACGAGACCCCGGTGATGCTGCGGACCACCACGCGGATATCCCATTCGCTGGGGGTGGTGGAGCTGGGCAAGGAGAACGGCGTGCGGAAGCCCTCTCTGGAGCGGCACCCGGCCGAGTGGGTGATGCTTCCCGCCAATGCGAGGGTGCGCCACCCCATCATCGAGGAGCGGATCCTCTCGCTGAAATCCCTTTCCGATTCTTCCGCCTTCAACTCGATCGAGATGGGTGACCCATCGCTCGGCATCATCTCGTCCGGGGTGGCATACCAGTACGCGAAGGAGGCGTTCCCCGACGCATCGTTTCTGAAGCTGGGCATGTCCTATCCCCTGCCCGAGGAGCTCATCAGAGACTTTGCCTCGCGGGTGCGCGAACTCTGGGTCGTCGAAGAGCTCGATCCGTTCATGGAAGATCAGGTCAAGGCCCTGGGCATCTCCTGCCGCGGCAAAGACCGTCTGCCCATGTGCGGGGAGCTGAACCCGGACATCATCAGGGATGCCATTGCAGGCGGCAGGCCGGAAGCGGTGGAGGAGCGCAAGCTGCCGCCGCGGCCGCCGAGCATGTGCCCCGGATGCCCGCATCGCAGCCTCCTGTGGGCGCTGAAGCGCAACAAGTGTTTCATCGCGGGAGACATCGGCTGCTACACGTTAGGCTTCCTCCCGCCGCTGGACGCCATCGATACGACCCTGTGCATGGGGGCGGGCATCAACCACGCCCACGGCATGGCCAAAGCCTTCGGGCCCGGCAAAGAGAAGATCACGGCCGTGATCGGAGACTCCACCTTCTATCACTCTGGCATTACCGGGCTTCTCAACCTCGCCTACAACAACGGAACAGCCCTGGTCGTGATCCTCGACAACTCGACCACGGCCATGACCGGCTCACAGAATCATCCGGGGACCGGGGTCACCATCCGGGGAGAGCAGACCATAAGCCTCGATCTGGAAAATCTCGTAAAGTCCCTGGGCATCGGATGGGTCAGGACCGTCGACCCCTATGACGTGAAGAAGACGAGAAAGGACATCAAGGAGGCCCTGGCGCACGACGGCCCCTCGGTCATCATCTCAAAAGCGCCGTGCGTTCTGCTCAAGTCGAGAAAGGTCTCGGGCAGAGCGCTCACGGTCGACACGGACACCTGCACGGGCTGCAAGGTATGTATCGGACTGGGCTGCCCTGCGATCGAGTTCAGGGATGAAAAGGCCTATATCAGCGACATGTGCGTGGGGTGCGGCGTGTGCGCAGAGCTGTGTGCGCCGGGCGCAATCGGAGGTGAGAAATGAACGTGATGATGACCGGAGTCGGGGGGCAGGGTATCATACTGGCTTCCGACATGCTCTCGGAGGTGATGATGAGGTCGGGCTGCGACGTGAAGAAGTCCGAGATTCACGGCATGGCTCAGCGTGGCGGGAGCGTCATGTCCCACGTGAGGTTTTCAGAGCGCGTGGCCTCTCCCCTCATTCCCTATGGAAAATGCGATATTCTGCTGTCGTTCGAGGAGCTCGAGGCGGCCCGGTACGTGAAGTATCTGAAAAAGGACGCCGTCGTGATCATCAACCGGTACCGCCTGGCGCCGCCCTCGGTCATATCCGGTCAGGAGCCCTATCCGGACGTCGTCCCCATCATCCGGGAAAAGACCCGGAACATCCTCATGGTGGAAGGCTCCGCTGTAGCCGAGGAGATGGGCAATGCAAGAGGGGTGAACATCATCCTGCTCGGGGTGCTCTCCACGTTTCTCGAGCCGCCCGAGTCGGTCTGGATCGACGCCATCAACACCATGCTCAAGGAAAAGATCCGCGCCGTCAATATCGAGGGGTTCAAGAGAGGCAGGCAGCTGAACAGCCCAGTGATGCACAATGTTCAAGGAGGAATGTCATGATTTATAACGAAGAGTTCGAAACACTGCCCCGCGAAGCGATCGAGGCCCTGCAGCTCAAACGGCTGCAGCAGGTGGTGAGCAGGGTCTATCATACCGTGGGCTTCTACCGGAAGGCCTTCGACAACGCCGGGGTGACCCCGGACGACGTCCGGAGCCTGGACGACCTGAAACGCCTCCCCTTCACCTGCAAGCAGGACCTGCGCGACAACTACCCCTTCGGGCTGTTCACGGTTCCCATGAGCAACATCGTGCGCCTGCACGCCTCCTCGGGCACCACAGGCAAACCCACCGTGGTCGGCTACACCCAGCGCGACATCGAGACCTGGGCCACGCTGATGGCCAGGTCGTTTGTGGCGGCGGGACTGAGCAAGAACGACATCATCCACAACGCCTACGGCTACGGGCTCTTCACCGGAGGGCTGGGAGCCCATTACGGCGCCGAGAAGCTCGGGGCGAGCGTGATCCCCATGTCCGGAGGCAGCACCAAGAAGCAGATCATGCTCCTGCAGGACTTCGGCCCCACGGCAATCTGCTGCACACCGTCGTACCTGCTCTACCTGGCCGAGGCCGGGAAAGAGATGGGAGTTGACATGAGCTCGCTGAGGCTCAGGGTCGGGATCCTGGGCGCCGAACCCTGGAGCGAGAGGATGCGCGAGCAGATCGAACGGGCGCTCGACATCACGGCGCTCGACATCTACGGTCTCTCCGAGATTATGGGCCCGGGAGTGGCCATGGAGTGCATCGAAGGCAGGTGCGGCCTGCACATCTACGAAGACCACTTCATCGCGGAGGTCATCGATCCCGCGACCGGCGAGGCGCGCGCGATGGGCATCGCGTTCGGCCCGGACGGGCGCCCCGCCGTCGGCGGAGTCCGGATCGAACTTGCGGACGCGGACAGGACGACCGGCGTCGTGCCCCATTGCGTGATCGTCGACCCGGCCGGCACGCCGCGCATCGAAGCGAAGACCTGCAACTGAGGTCGCCCGCCGGCGCCC
>ERZ1026800.1388-NODE-1388-length-15465-cov-3.483831_pt1 | contig 15465 bp, 11 predicted proteins | sample MGYA00520873_ERZ1026800 | MGnify/ENA primary metagenome ERZ1026800 (study PRJEB33270, sample SAMEA104284475) | anaerobic digester metagenome | biome: Anaerobic digester microbiome; feature: mesophilic sludge digester; material: Anaerobic digester biomass...
CGTGATCGTTACCGGACTGGATACGGACTTTCGGGGAGAACCTTTTGGCTGCATGCCTGTGCTCATTGCCAAAGCGGAGTATGTGGATAAGCTAAACGCTATCTGTATGGTTTGTGGGGAGCCAGCCAGCCGCACGCAGCGCTTGGTCAATGGCAAGCCGGCTCATTATAATGATCCTATTGTGATCGTGGGCGCCTCGGAAATGTACGAAGCCCGCTGCCGGCGCTGCCATGAAGTTCCACGTGATTGAGAGGGAAGTATGAAACCCTATCAGGATTTTTTAGACGAAATCATCATTACCGAAGAACAGTTGCAGAAGCGGATTCGCGATCTTGGAGCTGAGATCTCAAAAGATTACGCTGGTAAAGAGTTGTTGGTCATTTGTATTTTGCGCGGCGGAGTTATGTTTTTGGCTGATTTAATCCGTCAGATTAACGTACCGCTGGCAATTGAGTTTATGGCAGTTGCATCGTATGGCAGCGGTGCACGGGCTTCTTCTGGCGATGTGCGCATTACCTTAGACCTCAATACAAGCATCAAGGACCGGCATGTCCTCATTGTGGAAGATATTATCGATAGCGGCCATACCTTGGCGGCAGTGATCGAGCTGCTGCAAACCCGCGACCCGGCTTCGCTTTACGTCTGCACCCTGCTGGATAAAGTATCCCGTCGGGAAGTAGACGTGCCAGTGCGCTATCGTGGCTTTGCCATAGAAGATAAATTCGTATTTGGTTACGGGCTGGATATGGATGATTATTATCGCAACCTGCCCTTTATCGGAACTGTTAATTTGAAAAAGTATGAAGATCCAGCTTGATCCAGAAACCCGCCAGCTTTTAGAGCTTGTGCGTAGCAGTGCACCAAAGGACTTACCGGTGCATCTGGTTGGGGGTGCCGTGCGCGATTTTGTGCTGGGCAGACCGGTGAATGACTTCGACTTTGTCGTTCCGGCGCAATCTTTGGAACTGGCAAAAAAGGTGCGTCAGCAATTACACGCTGTCGGCTTCACCCTCGATGATGAACGCCAAACTGGCAGAGTTATATTGAACCAGAGCAAACCCAATGAAATCATCTTGGACTTTGTGATCTATACCGGTGGAAGCTTGCTTGAGGACGCAAAAAACCGGGATTTTACCATCAACACTTTGCTTCTCGACTTGCTGCAACCGGAAGAGGTGATCGACCTGCTTGGCGGCTTACCGGATCTAGATGCTAAAGTGCTGAAAGCGGCATCACCACAATCTATGCAGTTAGATCCACTGCGCGTTCTGCGCGGCATACGCTTCAAACGTACTTTCAGTCTGGAAATTGAACCACAGACTGAAAGTTTGATGCGCGCAGCAGCGGAGGGTTTGGCACAGATTTCAGGCGAACGCATTCGTGACGAGCTTTTTAAGATCTTTGCTCAAGCTGACGTTGCGGGAGCTTTCAGGCTAATGGATAACCTCGGAGTTCTTGCCCCGGTTTTCCCTGAGTTGGCTGTAATTAAGCCACAACCTGCAATTTATCCACATGTGCATCCGCTGTGGGAGCATACTTTGCAAGTGATTACCTACTTAGAAATTATGCTCGGATCTAAGGCTAACCCTGAGGGAAGCAACACTGATATATACATGCAGCTAGCAAAAGAGATGCTCGCCCCATATATTGAGCAAGTACGAGATTTGCTCACTCAGCCAATACAAGCTGGAAGACCGCGGCGCAGTTTACTGCTATTGGCAGCGCTGTACCATGACGTGGGGAAACCCCTGACACAAACCCAAGATGAAAAAGGACGCTATCACTTTTACGGGCATGATAAGGCTGGCTCCGAGCTGATGGAAAAGCGCGCACGGGCACTTATGCTGGGCAAGGAGGAGATTGCTTATCTCACATTGCTCGTCAGCCAGCACATGCGCATTCATCATTTTAGTAAACCTGGCGTTGAGATGACCGATCGCGCTGTTTACCGGTATTTTCGTGATTTAGGTGCTGCTGGCGTGGATAACGCCTTACTCAGTTTAGCCGATACCTTAGCAGCTTTCGAGGATACCCTTCAGATGGAAGCGTGGGAGCGCGAAGTGCAGGCTGTCAACAAGCTTTTAGCTGCCTGGTTCAATCGTCAAGAAGCCCTTATTCAACCGCCCAAGCTGCTGGATGGAAAAGACCTGCAACGTATTTTCGGGCTCGAACCTAGCCCTTTGCTTGGTGAAATAATAGCAGCATTGCTTGAAGCCCAAGCTGCAGGTGAAGTGAGCGACGAAAAAGCAGCGATAAATTATGTTTACCAATTTTTAGAACTCAAAAAACAGGAAGGAGAACCACATGAAGATCAAAGTGAATGATATCAGCATGCATATTGAGATTGTAGGTGAAGGTAAGCCGATTGTTCTACTACATGGTGTAGGTCTCGATCACACTATTTGGCTGGAAATGGCACAGCTTTATCAAGATCAGGCGCGCTTTGTTCTGCTGGACCTGCGTGGGGAGGGTCAGTCTGAAACGGGTAATGCCAACCATACTTTGGAACAAATGGCAGAAGACGTACTTGGCGTGCTTAACCAGTTAGGGCTTGACCAAGTGCTCTTAGGCGGGCACTCTATGGGTGGCTATATTGCCTTAGCTTTTGCCGAGAAGCACCCTGAACGTTTAGCGGGTTTAGCGCTGATTGCTTCTAACGCTGGCAGCGATTCGGAAGAGAAGAAGGCACAACGCTATGCAGACGCTGAGGCAATATTGAAACACGGGAGCCACGTGCTCGCTAATTCGATGAGCCCCAAGCTTTCTTTCGACCCACAAATTCAGGAGTATACGCGTAAATTGATTGCAGCAACCGACCCTCAGGGTTTGGCGAACACGCAATTCGCTATTGCCCAGCGGCCTGAAAGATTGAAGGTTTTAGCAACTTTGGCTTGCCCAGTCTTAATTGCTGCAGGCAAAGAAGACCAAATTATTCCCGCAGCTGCAGTGCAGGCGATGATTCAGGCAAATCCAAAAGCTCACAGTGTATTTATCCCTGGTGCTGGGCACATGCCGATGATGGAGGCGCCGCGCACCTTGGGGGCTTTGCTCGTAGCATTGTGAGAGGTCTCTCGTGGAAGCGTTGGATTTAATTTTCAGACGGCGGAGCATCCGAAAGTTTACGGATGAGCCGGTAAGTAATGCGCAGATTGACCTGCTCCTGCAGGCGGCGATGGCAGCACCTACTGCGATGAACCTCAAACCTTGGCACTTTGTGGTTGTTACCGAGGCTGAAATCTTGAGGAGAATCAACCATACATTGATTTTTGGAAAGATGAAAGCCCCATGTGCCGTTAGCGTGTGTGGCGATCTCCGTGCTGGCAAGCGGGTGGAGAAGTTTTGGATTCAAGACTGCAGCGCGGCTACAGAAAACTTGCTCTTGGCTGCTACTGGGCTTGGCTTGGGAGCCGTATGGTGTGGCGTTACGCCAATCGAGAGGTATCAAAAGCAAATTGCCGAAATTCTCTTGCTGCCTCAGGGCGTTATCCCTCTCAACGTCATCTTCATAGGTCATCCTGCTGAGGAAAAACCGCCACGCACACAATACGACCCAAAGAATATATCTCACAACGCCTTTGGCAATCCTTGGCAAGTGAATTAGAACCTTATCAAAGTCAAGTAATCGGCTTAGTATAAGAATTACCTAAAAATCACAAGCTCAGGCAAAAAAATTGGCGAATCCCCCTATCATTATGGTAAAATAACCGCTTAGTGGTTTTGTTTTGGCTGTAATATTCATATCAAATTAGCAATCCTAGGAGGATCTATGGCAAACAAAAAATGGATATACCTGTTCAATGAGATTGATCAGGCTGAAGCTTACGCAGGCAGTTGGGACGGCGTGCGTGGATTATTAGGAGGTAAAGGCGCCGGCTTGGCAGAAATGACGCGCATCGGCATTCCGGTACCGCCTTTTTTCACAATTACAACCGAAGCTTGCAACGCTTTTCAGGAGACGAACGAGTTCCCAGAAGGAATGTGGGATCAAGTCTTGGCTGCGATGAAAGTTATCGAGGGAGCAACTGGCAAGGTCTTTGGAGATCCTAAGAATCCGTTGTTGGTTTCTTGCCGTTCTGGCGCTAAGTTTTCTATGCCGGGCATGATGGACACCGTTTTGAATATCGGTTTGAATGACGAGACAGCTAAGGGCATGGTGGAGCTAACCGGGAATCCGCGCTTTGTGGCAGATGCGTACCGACGCTTGGTGCAGATGTTTGGCAGCGTTGTGCTTGGTGTTGAAGATGAAGCTTTTGAAGAGGTGCTCAACGAATTTAAAGCAAAAAAGGGTGTCAAACTCGATACTGAACTCACCGCAGAAGATTTGGCTAAGCTGACAGAGGAATTTAAAGCTGTAGTCAAACGTGAAACTGGTATGGATTTCCCCCAAGATCCATACAAACAACTGGAATACGCAATTAGAGCAGTGTTTAATTCGTGGAATTCAAAGCGAGCCATCGATTATCGCCGCCGTGAACACATTCCCGACACGCTTGGAACCGCAGTAAATATTGTTACGATGGTTTTCGGTAATATGGGTGATGATTCGGGTACTGGTGTTGCCTTCACACGTGACCCTCAAACTGGTGAGAAAGTCATTTTTGGCGAGTATTTATTGAATGCACAGGGCGAAGATGTGGTGGCAGGTATCCGCAACACCACCAAGATCGAAAATTTGAAAAACGACATTCCAGAAGCTTATGAAACTTTCATTGAAATTGCGCAGAAGCTTGAAAAGCACTTCCGCGATATGCAGGACGTAGAGTTTACGATCGAGCGCGGTAAGCTTTGGATGTTGCAAACCCGCACGGGCAAACGCTCAGCGAAAGCAGCGATTAAGATTGCCTATGATATGGTCAATGAAGGCATGATCACTAAAGAAGAAGCAATCATGCGCGTAACGCCCGAACAAGTGGATATGATGCTGCATCCCCAATTCTCACAAGAAGCAAAAGATAAAGCTATCCGGGAAAAACGCTTCTTTGCAAAGGGCGTGAACGCTTCCCCGGGCGCAGCTGTTGGTCAGGTTTACTTTGACGCAGACTTAGCTGAAAAGATGCACAAAGAAGAAGGCAAAGATGTCATCATGGTGCGGCCTTTCACCAAACCGGATGATGTGCACGGTATGTTAGCTGCTAAAGGCATCCTCACCAGTGAGGGTGGCGCCACTTCTCACGCAGCGGTGGTGGCACGCCAGTTTGGCGTCCCGTGTATTGTGGGTGCATCGATGATCCAGATTGATATGAATAAACGGGTGATGATGTCCAACGGTATGACCGTCAAAGAAGGCGATTGGATTTCCTTGGACGGCGCCACAGGTGAAGTTTTCATTGGCAAGCTCGAATTGACTACCCCGGATGTTTCTCAACAGAAAGAGCTGATGGCATTGTTGAGCTGGGCAGATGAAACCTCCCGCTTGGAAGTTTGGGCGAATGCGGATTACCCCCGCGATGCTCGCCGAGCACGCGAATATGGCGCGAAAGGTATTGGGCTCTGCCGCACTGAACACATGTTCTTTGAACCTTCCCGTCTCCCTTATGTGCAGGAGATGATTATGAATGCAGAACCCACACAGGTGAAGCTGGACATCCTCGAAGGGCTGCGCAATGCACTTAAGGTTGGCCGCTTGGAAGGCCGCGTGCTCAAGGAGGACGAAAAAGTTGCCTTGGAAGAGCGAATCAAAACAGCTGAAAAAGAGTTAGCAGAAGACCCTGGTGCGCAGGCTTATTTCAATGCTCTGAAATTTATCCTGCCATTGCAACGGGATGATTTCTATGGCTTATTCGAAGCAATGAACGGCTACCCCGTCATCATTCGCCTCATCGACCCGCCATTACATGAATTTTTGCCTTCGCTCGAGACGCTGCTCACCGATGTCGCCACGATGCGCGCGAAGGGAGAGACTGAGGGCTTAGCCGAGAAAGAAAAGATGCTCGAAGTGGTTGAACGCTTGCATGAAAGCAACCCCATGATGGGTTTGCGGGGCATCCGCTTAGGTATTGTTTACCCGGATATCATGAAGATGCAGGTGCGCGCGATCTTTGAGGCGGCTTGCGACGCAACCAAGAATGGCATTGTGGCTAAACCTGAGGTAATGATCCCGCTGACTGGTCACATCAATGAACTAAAAGCTGTTCAGCCTATTCTCGAGGACATTGCGAAGCGGGTGATGCAGGAAAAGGGCATAGAGGTATCGTATAAGTTCGGCACGATGATTGAGATTCCGCGCGCTGCTGTAACCGCAGGCGAAATTGCCTCCATGGCGCAATTCTTCTCCTTCGGGACGAACGACCTTACTCAGATGACCTTCGGTTATAGCCGAGACGACGCTGAGCGCAGCTTCTTGGTGCGCTACATCGAGAAAGGCATCCTACCCCGCAATCCATTCCAGCAGTTGGATCGGGACGGTGTGGGAAAACTGATGCAGCAAGCTATCATTGATGGCCGTGCGGTTCGCCCTGAATTGGAAGTTGGGATTTGCGGCGAACATGGTGGTGACCCAAGCTCGATCGAGTGGTGCCATATTATTGGTAATAACTACGTAAGCTGCTCGCCTTTCCGTGTCCCGATGGCTCGGCTGGCTGCTGCCCAAGCTGCGATTAAGAATCGCTAAAGCATCTAAAACTAATCAAACAGGCGGTCTCTCTCAAGAAAGCCGCCTGTTTTTTTATCTGATATTGTTATTTGCAATAAATCCGTACGTATTGGGCGAAGATCTCGGCGATGCTGCGAATATAATCACGCGATTCTAGGTAGCGCACAGAGCCAAGGAATAAGTCCGGGTCATCACCTGCAATTTCTTTCCATTCCAAAGCATTCCCTGGTCCGCTGTTATAAGCAGCTAAAGCGGCATAAGTGTCGCCGTCAAACACGTACAGCTGGCGGCTAAGGTAATTGGTCCCTAACATGAGGTTATAGAGCGGTACGACCAAATCTTCCTCGCTAAAATTAGGCGGATAGTTGATTTCGCTGGCAATTTGGGCAGCCGTGGCTGGCATGAGCTGCATCAAACCTTGGGCGCCGGCGGAGGATTCCACGTAGGCTTGGAAACGGCTTTCCTGATAAATCACACTAAACAAAAGCAATATAGGAACATCATAAGTGTCTGCGGCGGTTTGCACCCAAGGGAGGTAGTATGCACCATAGCGGATGAGGTAAAAATAAGCAGGCACCTGATCTGCCACAGCTGGATCGCTGTAACCTGTGAGTTGCAGGATAGATTCGCTGGCTTGAATTGCGGAAGTGTAAAAACCATGATCGAGAAAAGTTTTCATCAAGCGGAAGGTGTTGATCACATCCAAGCGGTAGTCATTTCTCAGGGATTCAAATTCCAACCTGGCTTCTGGATACATACCCAAGCCCCAAAATTCAATTCCGCGTATAAAACGGGAATCGTTTGCCAGATCGGCACTGTAGTCCAAATCCACTTGCGGAGAAAGATCAAAAGAAGTGCGCAACCAAGCAGCAGCAACATCGCGCGCAGCTTCCAAGTCTATTGCAAAGTTTGGTGTGCTCGGAGCGGTAAAAACTGGCTGATTTTCGAGGATTTCCTGGGCGCGCAACCCATAATAACCATAAGGGTCCGCTGACGTCGCTAATTGCCAATATTGTTTAGCCTGGTTATTATTTCCTTGCTTTTCGCTGATCTTCCCCAGCCAAAGGTAAGCACTCGCTTTTTCTAAAGGCTCTATCGCTAACAACAAAGCCCGGTTCATGGAAGTGGTTGCAGCATCAAAGTCGTTCATGCGGTAATGTAAAATGCCAGCAAAAAATGCACCTTGAAACGATTGGTCAGATGAGGGATAACTCTGCGCTACACGATCCCACAATTGTGCAGCCTCAGGTAACATGCCGGCGATTTCATAATTGCGCCCTGCAGAAAAAAGCACGCTCGGAGCATAGCTAGCTAAGGGTTGGGCTGAAACGTATTCTAAGGCTGTTGAAGCAGCTAACTCGGGATTGTTCATATAGGCTTGCTGGGTATAAACAATATCTTCGATGGCGTGTACCACGTAGCTGCTTTGGGGGTAGGTTTCAACCAGTTCTTTCCAAAGCATAATAGCCTTTTGATCGTATGGTGTGCCGTCCTGCTGATTGTAGGCTAAGCGTTCCTCGGAGGCTAAGCCCAACATCTCTACCCCTTTAGCTCGTGCTGTTAATGCTTGATAGTAAAGTGCTTTGTCCTTTTCTTGCCCATCGCTCTGTAAGTAGCGCGTAAAGGCTTCATCCGCCAAGTCATATTGACCGCGGAAGTAGTTGATTAAGCCGCGTTGGAGGTCATCAACAGGCTGACCGGCATCGAGCAGGGCGAGAAGAGCCGAATAAGCATCATAAGTCTCGGGGTAGTTATTGACGGCGTGCTGGAAATAACTGTAAGCTTGTTCAGTATTCTCAGCAGCAAGCATAGCTTGCCCAAGCAGGAAATCGAGCTGAGCTTCCAGGTAGATGTTATCCGTCTTGCCATAGAGGTCCTGATAAATCCCGACAGCGGCATCTGGCTGCCCTAAGGCGGTGTAAGTCCTGCCGAGTTTTATGCCCAAATCTGCAGTATCAGCTTGTGTAGTAGCTAAGTAGGCTGTGCGATAAGCCTCCAACGCCTGCGCATAGTCACCAATTGCAGTGTACTGATCGCCAATCTGTTCATAGACATAAACATCCAGAACGCCGGGGCGAACGTCTAAGTATGCCTGCCAAGCAGATATAGCAGCTTCAGGATGGTCTTCTTGTAATGCGATATGAGCTTGTAGGAAATAGGCTCGTTGGGCGGGTAAGCTCTCCGGAAAGGTCGCGATGAGTTCTTCCAAGAGCGGTTTTGCCTGAAAGAGATCCCCTTGCTTCATATAGGTAAGGGCTTGCCCGTAGAGGCTGGCAGCCCGTAATGCGGCGGAAGTGGCAGTCGCGCCAGCCTGATACGCCTTGAGGGCTCCATCGTAGTCGCCGAATTCCAATGCCTGGTCGCCATCTGTCAGGCGCAGCTCGTCAGCTGGGAGTGGTTCGCTAGGAGCAGAGGTTTCCTGCGGTCTTTTGGCTGTGGCGACGGTGGTCTGGGTGCTGTTCGGCGTTGGAGAAATTGAAAGGGTGGAGGATAAATCACTACCACAAGCGCTCAGAACTAAGGTGACGATGATGAGCACCACGCCGAGCTTCTGTCTTCGTCGGATTTTCATGGCGTTCTTATAATGTAATCCTCTAAGGTTGTCAAATTCACTGAGAGAAAGGGTTCCTGTTTCATAGGTCATGATCCAACTGGGTCTCCAAAGTGCACCGCCTGCCCATAGAGAACCATGCAAGCCAATTACCTCACGAAGGCATTTGATCTTCAGGGCTCAAAGAGGCTGACTAACCTCTTAAGACAATCGGTGATTATAAATGTTTGGAATGAGGGAGACCTGCGGTCAAGTTCCTCGCTCGGTCTGGAGACCGGCGAGATCAAGGAGCAATCTTTTCTAACATGGCAGAAGATTGCTTCGCCCCTACGGGGTAAACAATGACAAAATGGTTTCTGTTCTTTCGTGGTGCCCAACGGGTAGGCTGCGCACTCAGGAGACTGGCGAGAACAAAGTATTATTGTCTTAATCACTCTTCAAAGGAAATAAGGGCTCTAGGCGCTATGCTTCGCCTTCGAATTCCTTCAACACGGGTGGAATCGTGGCACGGATCAATTTAAGCGTATTCCGAAAGGCAGCCATCTTTTCCTCTTCTGTGCCTTGCACAGCAGCTGGATCCTCAAAACCAATATGAATACGCTTTTCCGGACCGAGCCATAGCGGGCAAGTCTCCCGGGCTTGATCGCATACTGTAACAATGAGGTCGAAGCTCTGTCCTTTGAACACCTCAACCGATTTAGATTCCCCTTGGTGGAAAATGCCAGCTTCCTCGAGTGCCGCCAAAGCATAGGGGTGCACATAACCGGTAGGTTTTGTGCCCGCGCTTACAGCAATCCACTGGTCCCAGAGGTCATTGTTGACAACGGCTTCAGCCATTTGGCTGCGGGCAGAGTTACCTGTACAAAGAAACAAAACCCGTTTACGTTTTTTTAGTTCCGCTTCTTCGGGCTGGGATTGGGCGTCAAGTTTCTCGTTTGAGCCGGCATCACTCACCAAGATTTCGTTAGCGTATTCACCCGATTCCATTGCGCGGAGCAGTTCGCGAGCCTTCGCTTCATCAACAGACGCAACGAGCACATCCACTTGCCCCAGATTCCCAACCGTCAAACCGTAGATTTTCCCGACAGTATCTTGGCTGAGTAAGGCTGGAACGCCTTGCGCTTCGAGGAAGGCTTTAACCATTTCGCCCTCCAGCTGACCTTCGGCTTTATAAACTGAAACGTAAGAACCAATAGATTTATCTCTCATTCGTATATCCATTTCTCAATGTCACGTTGCCAACGAACGATTTCCTCCGGTTTGAACCAAAGTGCGATTTCGAATGCGGCTGTCTCGGGAGAGTCGGATGCGTGGACGATGTTATAGCGTGCCTGCAGTGCAAAATCATGCCGCAGGGTACCCGGGTCGGCTTCTGTCCCGCGGGTTTTGCCGAAGGTTTGGCGGATGGCTGCGATGGCATCTGGGCCTTCCCAGACCATTGCCATCACTGGTGAGGAGGTAATGAACGTGATCAGTGGTGCATAAAAAGGTTTACCGGCATGCACTGCGTAGTGCTTTTCCGCTAATTCCGTGTTGACCCACATAAAGCGGGCAGCGACTAAGCGCAAGCCGCGGTTTTCCAGGCGGGTGATGACCTCACCAATCAATCCGCGTTGTACGCCATCCGGTTTGACCAGTACCAACGATTGTTCCATTGTGTTACTTCTCCTCTAATTCATTGAGATAGTTTGCAGTTTGCTGGGCTTTATCCGCCAGCGCAGGTTGATTTTCTTGAGCATTTAAGGCGGCGTAGATCTCCCATAATGGCTTACTTGCGGGTTTGAGTGTCAGACGGGAGCGTAGAATGCGCAGAGCTTCAACACGAATGGCAGTATCGTGAGAATGGTGCTCAAGTAGTTGGAGTGCTTGCGGGTACTGCTGTGCGTCCAAGGCGCTGGTGAAGTCTTCTCGAAATTGTTTTTCCTGGCAGGGGATAGTCTCTGCTCCCAATGGCTCAGTTGTCTCTGGAGCAGAAGTACTGCCTTGTCCCTGTTCCGTTGGAGGCAATGGAAATTCTTCACTAGCCCAAGCAGTGGCAGCCGTGCTCACAGCTGCCACCGTGCTGATTGGCTGGGTATCCTCCTGAAGTAAAGAGGGCTCGGGAACCTGGCTCACTTTAATCTCGCGGGTATCTTCTTCTGGACTGATGGGTGAGGCACTTGAACCTTTTTGGCTGGCAAATTCAATCAACCAATCCGGAGCGCTTTGGATTGGAACTGCGGCTTCCGGTTGGATTTGCTCGGGAGTTTGGTCTGCTTGAGAGGGGAGACGCGTTTCTGGTTTAGTTTTGATTGGCTGTGTCTGCTCTTGCGTTTCTGGTTTTATGGGTTGCGTGTTTTGGGAATTTTCTGTCATAACGATCCTATCTTAATCCGGCTTCTTTCATCATCTTAGCCACAATAAAACTACAGCTAGGAATATACCCAGCTGTAGTTTGAGATGGCATGTTATTCACCTAAGTAATCGCGCAATTTACGCCGCACGCTGGGGTGACGGAGCCGTTGGAGGGCTTGCGCTTCAATTTGCCGTACCCGCTCGCGGGTTACGCCCATCTTTCGACCCACTTCCTCAAGCGTATATGCCTGACCATCCTGCAGCCCATAGCGCAGCTGCAAGATGCGGACTTCCCGTGGTGGAAGTGTTTCCAACACCTCTTCGAGATGCTCACGCAATAAGTTGTAGGTTGCGGTGTCATCCGGTGGTGGTGCTTCGTCATCTTCGATAAAGTCGCCCAGAACCGAATCCTCTTCGTCGTCGGTTGGTGTTTCGAGCGAAAGCGGCCGGCGTGCAACCTGAATCATATTCTCCACTTTCTTAGGTGGCACTTCCAACGCTTCTGCCATTTCTTCGACCGTTGGTTCGCGACCTAATTTTTGGGTCAGCTGGTGCTGTGTGCGCAGGAGCTTGTTGATTTGGTCGCCCATGTGCACCGGGACGCGAATCGTGCGTCCTTGATCGGCAATTGCCCGCGTAACTGCCTGGCGAATCCACCAGGTGGCATACGTGCTGAACTTATGCCCACGTTGGTATTCAAACTTTTTGGTCGCGCGGATCAAGCCGATGTTTCCTTCCTGAATGAGATCTAAGAAGGGTACACCGCGACCCATATACTTTTTGGCGACGCTAATTACCAACCGAGAATTGGCAGTGATCAGGTGTTCACGGGCTTCCCAACCATCTTCGATTTGCTGACGCAATTCCAAGCGCCGCTTTGGACTGACGTTGCCTCGGGCTAATTCTTCGCGTGCTAATTTACCGCGTTCAATGCGTATGGCTAACGCCCTTTCTTCGTTAATGTCACTAAGTAAGGGGACGCGACTAACTTCTTTTAAATACAAGCCAATGGTATCGTCCGTATCGATATTGGCTAAATCATCGAGGATTGCTTCCTCTTCCTCCTCAAGATCCTCTGAGAGTTCTTCCTCGCTTGGTTCTTCGCTAACGCTGTCTTCTTCCGTGTAGCTAATGCCTGCACCGAGTAAAGCTGTGTAAGCTTCCTCGAGCTGGTCTAAATCTTGTTCTGCATCGGGGAAGAAATGCAAGATGTCATCATAGGTGACATATTTTTTCTTGCGGCCGAATTCCAGCAGCCTTTCGAGCGTCGAGGAATCGCGCTCGTCATCTAGAACATTGTTAACTCTATTAATTCTCGCCATTCAGTCTCTATTACCTTTTCTAGTACATTTTTACATTACGCATAGAGTACAATATTTTTTTGTCATTTTCAAGTGTTTTTTAAACGTTAATCAAATCCATATAAATTGTTAATATGTTGAACTTGACTAAAAAACCATAAGAGGACCTTTTCCACTAGAATAGACATAAATATTGGTCTCATCCATTTCTTGCTAGGATATGATAAAAACGAAAATGCGTATATATTGTTCCAATAAGTGCGTGTGTGTTAAATTACGGGTAGAAACTTCATAATCCCCAAAGATTATGTATTTTGCACTCTTTTTATAAATATTATACCACCTTGATCTAAGCTAATCTTTATCAAGGTTATAATCCTGTAAATCTAAACGATTGGTTGAGTAAAAGTGAGTTTGACTGCTGAGTTCGTGACGGTTAAAATCCGCCTGATTTGAGATGAATTAAGGTTTATATGTTATTTCTCAGAAAAACTGCGCACTACTGGATATCACTACTCGCCATTGCTGGTGTGGTAGGTTTAGTTTTCCTAAACTTGAACCTTTCTGAGCAGTTTGTTCATCAGGATGAATTTGCGCCGCGTTGGGTGGCAGCCAAGCAATGGATGACCGAAGGGACTTCACCTTATGATCGTGAAGTCTTTGAGCAAACCCAAGCCCTCTGGGAAACTTATGGATACACCGAAGATGAATTCAGCCAAGGGCATTACTTGGACCTTGTATGGAACTTAATCCTCTTTTTACCATTTAGTTTTCTTCCTTACTTGGTTGCCAGGGCTATTTGGATGACAATCACGACATTAGCGCTGTTTTTCTGCGTATGGTTTGGGTTCGATTTGGCTGGCGTACGCTTTCACCCCATAGAAAAAGTGCTTATCGCCCTTCTGATTACGTTATCTTATCCTTGCTTCAAGCTTATTCTCAACGCCAGCGTTCTGCCGCTCTATGTATTTTTTATGATCTTAGGCACTAAGAAAGCCCTTGAGGGGAGAAGCACAGCCGCAGGGATTTATTTTTTAATCAGTTTCGGCATGTTCCCGCTGAGCCTCATTTTGGCGGTTTTCTTTGCAATTTGGTTAGGCTCCCGGCAGGATAGTGGCTTCCTTTCGATTTATCTTTCGGGCTTAGCTTTCCTATTAGTGACCTCGTTGATTCTTTTTCCTGGCTGGATTCCAGAATGGTTCGCTAATTTTGTTCAAGTTCATCCAGATTTAAGCTGGGTTGATACCCCGCTGATGCGTATGGCTGCCTTTTTCCCGGGTGCGTACCAGCCATTAGCCATTAGCTTGCATGTATTGACGCTTTTTATGTTACTCGTTGAGTGGTATGGCTTACCCGAAAGCGGAGAACGCCAAATTCGCTGGAAAGCTTTACTTACCTTGAATTTGATTAGTTTTCTTAACCCAACCAGTTCAGCGGTTTATCTTTTGTTGGTATGGCCAGGTCTTTTCCTCTTTTTCGAGTTTTTAGATGAGAAATGGAAAATTGGGGGTAAAATAGTTAGTTGGACTGTATTTTTGATTTTGCTCAACAGATTTTGGACTGATTTCCAAAACACCCAAAACTGGTCCTCAACTGAGTCTACTGTGGTGAGCGTACTATTACCGATAGTCGCACTGATCGGGTTAGAATGGACACGCTGGTGGGCAATGGAAAGTCCAAAACCATTAATTGAAGAGTAAGAATATTAATTAGGAGGATTTATTGTATGGCAAACAAACGCATTGGAGTATTAACTGGTGGCGGCGACGTCCCTGGGTTAAATTTAGCTATAAAATCCGTAGTATTAAATGCAACTGAAGAAAATGATGAGGTTCTAGGAATTCGCTTGGGATGGGGGGGACTGCTCAACTATAACATCGAGGATCCCTCGCCTCAGGAAAAATTGGTCTATAAGTTAACGCCCTTGACAGTCCGTCGCGTTGACCGTACGGGTGGTACCTTTCTGCACACATCGCGAACCAACCCAGCGAACGTGCGCCCTAAGGAGGTACCTGCGTTTTTAGCCGATAGCAAGTATGGCAAAGTGATTAAGCCCGATGGAACCAAAGATTTCACAGATTACATCTTAAAAGTGTTAGAGCACTTGAAATTGGATGCACTAATCACGATTGGCGGTGATGACACCCTCAGTTACAGCGCGAGATTGCACAAGGAACACTTCCCCATCGTTGGAATCCCTAAAACGATGGACAACGATGTCTTTGGCACCGAATATTGTATTGGTTTTTCCACCTCAATAACTCAGGCTGTATCATTGATCACAAACTTCCGCTCCTCGGTAGGGTCGCATGAGCGCATTGGAATCGTTGAGTTGTTTGGCCGCAATTCTGGCGAAACCAGTTTAGTCACCGGTTACCTGAGCTTTGCGGATCGCACCATTATTTGTGAGGTTCCTTTTAACTTCGAAAAAGTTGCAAATTTGCTAGTAGAGGACAAACTGAATAGCCCTTCCAATTATGCAATTGCTGTCATTTCTGAAGGGGCTGTTTCAGATGGCGGGCTGCTGGTTGAGAGTGGCGAAGAAGATGCCTTCGGACATAAAAAGTTGGGCGGAATTGGCGAAGTGTTGGGCGAGCAAATCAAAATCCTTACGGACCAGGATATTATGTACCAGAAATTAGCCTATCTTGTGCGCAGCGGACCAGCAGATATGCTCGACCGTATGG
>ERZ1026800.1393-NODE-1393-length-15426-cov-2.991241_pt1 | contig 15426 bp, 16 predicted proteins | sample MGYA00520873_ERZ1026800 | MGnify/ENA primary metagenome ERZ1026800 (study PRJEB33270, sample SAMEA104284475) | anaerobic digester metagenome | biome: Anaerobic digester microbiome; feature: mesophilic sludge digester; material: Anaerobic digester biomass...
GTTAGAAGGTTAGCTAAACATCTACACTTCTAAACATCTAACCTTCTAAAAATACACCTCTAAACATCTAACCTTCTAAAAATACACTTCCAAACATCTAAACTTCTACAAAACGGGGTTATATGTTTTCAATCCTAAATCCTAATTCCTAAATCCTAAATCCTAAATGAATTTTCCCGCGTTAGTTCTTCGCTTATGATATTGTTGAGATGAAAATGATGTAGAAGATTTAAACTGATGGCTGGCGGCTGGCATCAATCACTTGCCTTCCTTGCTGCAACCCAGATATTCATAAACATTTCGAAGTAGCCGTATCTGACTCGTTCGCGTTGAAACCCCGCCCTTTGCAGTAAATTTATGATCTTTTCCGGTTTATATGTATCTTTATGATCTTTGATTTCAGTAACACTGACAAGACCCAGACCGGCCATTATAAGAAGCAGTCTGTCTGTCCATGGCGGCGGTGTGGTTAAGATGAAAATACCGTCATCCTTTAGTATGCGAAAGACATCATTTATAATCCTTGAAACATGGGAAGGCTCTATATGTTCAAGGACGGCAAGCATTGTTATGGTTTCGAAATAATTATCTTCAAAGGGCAGGTTATCCTCGCGCTCGATGTTGAATGACTTGATGAAGATATTGTCTTTTTTCAGTGATTCATAGTCCTTCTCTCTTATGCTTTTATCAATACCGTACTTTTCAAAAAAAACTGTATTCATAAGATGGTAAGGGTGCGTTCCACAGCCGATATCAAGGATTCTGCCTTTTCTGTGCCTTTCAGGAATTAGTCTACCTGTAAGGTGAGTCCTTTTTTTTGCAAGAAAACCTTCGAGAAGGCCATAACTTCTTGTTACATGATGGTTATCAGTCATGATTTAGTATATATTCCAATATTTTTTGCCTTAATGCCAACAATTAATCGTTGATATCCTCTCAAACATCCTTGTCCTTTATTATGAGGTACAGGCATAATAAAATACCGATGCATGTCAAGGCAAGCCCCAGATAGAAAGATAATGGTACATATCTGAAAACGACGGTATGCTTGCCTGCGGGCACTTCCACAGCCCTGAATGCGAGATTTGCCTGATAAATCTTTGTCGCCTTGCCGTCCACATATGCCCTCCAACCGGGATAATATGTATCGCTGACGTACAAAAAGCCGTCCGTCTCCCCGTCGCACTGGATGACCACCTTGTTTGCTTCGTATGACAGAAGGGTTGCTTTTTCCGATAGCCCACCTTTAATATATTCAATAGTTTTGTTGTTTTTGATTGAAGTCAGAGTTGCCGAAGGCGGATTTTGTCCTCTCTTGCTATCGATAAGTATCGGTGTAGAACGAAGGTCTATATCTCTATCTGTTAATTTCTCAATGGCAGCGTTTACATTTTGTACAAAAACCGCATCCTTAAAAAGGAGAAACCTACCAAAATACCTCTTATATTCATAGAGATAAGCGTTTTTTTCATTGACAGGTATTTTTCTGATCAACTCGAAGTCTTTATCATCAATTTTGTATGAAGTAATGAGATATCTTACACCTGAAAAATCAAAAACCTTTTTGCCATCATTTATGGATGGACTGTTTAAAAGCATATTTAACAGCAAATCATGATGAGATACCCTCATAACTTCTGCGCCCCAGATTGTGTACAAACCGAATATAGATGCGTATGATGGGCTAAGTGTTGCCCTGTCGTACGGAAAATGTTCAAACTCTTTTGAAGTTTTTTTTGTAGTGAAGTATCTTTCTGTCTCTTTGTTTTTTGATAGAATTTCAATAAAATTATTTCTCGACATATACCAATCCCAAGATACAGGGTAATAAAAGCTGTAATTTGCAAGGAACAAATCTGCAATAAGAACAAAAGACATTCCGTATAAAGTGAGTTTTTTAAATTTTTTAATGCCCATATAAACAAACAAAATTGTGCAAAATATGAAAGAGAACAAGAGAAATCTTTTTATGTTATGGATATTAAACTTAATATCATTGTATGCGTTTGGTGTGTAACCATTACGTTCAAGGAATAGATGAATTTCAGGCTCAAAAAAATTGAAATAACCCCATAGGAATGCAAATAAAAAACCAATATAAAAGACGATATTTATGAAAAGTTTCGTTGAACGGTCTTTTTTTTCTACCCCCTCTACAATCCTATCAAACCCTAAAGCGGATGTTATTGATAAGACCATGAAGAATAGAAAAAGATACTTTACAGGGTAGCGCATACTATTAAAAGGCGGTATGTGATAAAGAAGATTATAAAGGAGTGTGTTTCTGCCAAGTGCAATCATAAAAGATACAACGATAAGAAAGAGAAAAATCCATTTCCTTTTGTCTTTGTTGATAAAATAGAACATTGACAGAATAAGGGGTATAATGCCAAGGTATACTGTTTTAAGCCATGATTGGTTTGACCAGTATTTTTCAGTGGTCTGAAAATATCCGAAGGCATCTGGTAAAATAAATTGTATAAAGTCTTTCCAATCAAAAGACCAAGTGGTCGCCTCTTGGTAGCTTAACCCGCTGCTCCTAATGCTGAACGATTTTAATTCGATAAAAGGAAGCAGTTGAACAGATGACAGAAATAGTACAATTAAAGTCGTTAAAATAATTGCTTTAATGGCGAAAGAATGCGTAGTTTTTTCTTCTGTAAATGTACCTGGGAAAATTGCAAAGATAAAAATAACGAACAAGGTCATCATTACAATCTCAGGTGCCCCGGCAAGAAATTGAACAGTGAGATAGACAATGCAAAGCGATAAATATTTGTTTTTTTTATAATTGAGGTACTTTAAAAAATACATCGCCACAAGAGGGAACCACGGAACAGAAAAAAGATGGGTAAGAAGACTGTGGATAGACATCATATAGCCCGATAAAATAATAATAATGCCGCCGATAAACGAAGCTGTCTTTGATGCCTTGAGGTATCTTAAAAAAATGTACATTGTGATACCTGAAAGAACAAAATGCAATATAATTAGCCAATTCCACACAACGTTGAATGGGAGGAAAAGGTAGAAGATGTGGGGAGGGTAGAGCACCCCTGGCTGAAGGGTGGCTAAAAGAGGAATGCCCGAATAATTATATGGGTTCCATAGAGGAAACTCACCTTGACATATTTGTTTGACCCATAAGTATTTGGGAGGGATAAAAAAGGCTGAAAGATCTCTTTCTACAAATAAGTTTTTGCATGACAGCATGGGGTGAAAATATAATATTGTTATGGCGAAGAATAAGGGATATACAAACATTACCAAGTTGTGGTGGCAACATACACTTGACCAGGTGTTGTTGGCAGAATAGGTGCCGTTAGGCTGAATGTATATATAGTGCCACCTATGTTTGCAGTATATGTTGCTGCACTGACGGCTGTTGCGCCTACGCCCTGGATGTTTGCGTTTGCAATTATATCAATCATCGAATATGGGGCGCTTGTCCCGTTCAGGATATAGCGAGAATAAAGTAAGACGTTAGCGCCCCTTAATGTTCCAAGTATTCCTTTTGCAGTGCCGATTTGTGCCTCTGCTTTTAGCTCCAGATATCTTGGAAGAGCAACCGCTGCAATTATTCCGAGGATTATAACAATAACTATAAGCTCAATTAGAGTAAAACCTCGTGAACGTTTAAGCAAATCCAATGCTATGCAAAAGTCGCTTGAATATTACCAAGTTGTGGTGGCTACATACACTTGGCCAGGTGTTGTTGGCAGAGTAGGTGCCGTTAGGCTGAATGTATATGTAACGCCGCCTATAAGTGCAGTATATGTTGCTGCACCGACGGCTGTTGCGCCTACGCCCTGGATGTTTGCGCCACCAACAACTCCACCCATTGTGTATGCGGTATTTGTTCCATTAAGAACATATTGTGAAAACAAGATGCTGTTTGCGCCCCTTAAGGCTCCGAGTATGCCTCTTGCAGTGGCATTGCGGGCTTCAGCCTGCATCTCCAAATACTTCGGTACTGCGACCGCTGCGAGTATACCGAGGATGATAATGATAATAATCAGCTCGATAAGTGTAAAACCTTTTTTGTTCCTTAACGTTTTCATAAAATAACCTCCTTGATTTTTATTAAACTTCAAATAACTAAGGGTAGAGCAGTTTTTTTATCACCTCCTTATTTATTTAGCAACTAAAAATAACATTCAGGGCTTATTCGTATTGTCTGTACATCTTTTTTTGACAATAATCCTTTATTATAAGCAACTTTCATGCCACACCATCAATGGAGAGCGGATAGTGAAAACAGTAGGGCGGGGCATGGAGCATTGAAACATAGAGCTACAAAAATTGTAGCAAAGCAACAATTTTGCTTGTAACACAGAAACCTTTAACTATGAGTTGCTTGTTGAGGGTGAATCTGGAACCAATTTAACTTCCAGGTGGCAACCGACAGCCTGGGCGTATTTTTAAGGGCATATTCTTCTTCCAAACCTTCGTATGCCTTTCTAAAACCCTCCCGCCTTTTGGCATTCTTGAGAAATGCCTCGTGGTCATGGGGAATAGGTTTATATTTCAATTCATCCATTACGTACCTCCTTCATTCTTTTCCGGGCAATTATCAATTTCTGCTCAAGAGTATCTTTTGTTTTCTTTACAAACGCGTGGAGCATCACAACGCTTGGGCATGACACGGTGGTTATGGATGCCCGATAGAACCACTCGGGCATGACAGAAAAGGGGGGTATTTCCGCGTGCTCACCACCACGGAAAAGGGAGGCATTCGGGCATGACACGGTGGTTATGGTTCCCCTTCACAATAAATATCTACAAATTACTATGAATTACAGGGTGCAGGATGAGCATTGGTGTGGGGACATTCCCCGCAAACACGCTCATTGCGCTCCAGCGGCTCCAATCGCTCGCGTTCGGCTTCGGAACTTTTGCCTGACAGCAAAAGACCGAGCTTCCTCGCCTCTCGACGGTTTGCTAAGGAATATCCCGACACCTTCAAGGCCAGGCTATTCTACCAGGGGTAACGGAAAAGGGAGGCACTCGGGCATGACAAAAAAGGAAGGCATTCCCGCGTGCTCACCACCCCTGTCATTCCCGCAGGTTTTTAGCGGGAATCCAGGAAATAGCATGCCCCCCAACGAAAAATGCATGGATGCCCGATAGAACCACTCGGGCATGACAGAAAAGGAAGGCATTCCCGCGTGCTCACCACCCCTGTCATCTATATAGATTTTTAATTTTTCCAAGTTTTTTCTCCAGAACGGATGTATGAGAAGATTCTAATTTTTCAATTTCGTCAAGTTCGTCTTTCCACATTTTGTCTATTAAATTCTTGTTTTCGTAATAATATGAAAGTGCATCATGGACTTGTGCAAGGTCAATGTGAGGGTGAGCATTAATTATTTCTTCAGGAGACATTCCCATTAATTGATACCTTATTGCAATATCGAGAACTCGAATACCTGTTCCTGAAATAATAGGTTCACCGTTTCTGATCTTTTTGTCTGTTGTTATGTAAGGATGATCTATTCCTTTTGCAGCAACTCCCATTTTTTTCACCACCTTTATTTTTTTCTATTCTATTATATGTATTAGCTTTTTTCTATAGATTTATTGAATAACCGCCATTTTTGTCATTTCGACCGAAGGGAGAAATCCATGTCCGGAATACAATGAGGGATCTTAGGATTTCTCGTCGCTCGCGCTCCTCGAAATGACATCGGGGGCAGGCTCACGCTCCTCGAAATGACATTTTCAAAGGTCTCAAGTTGAGGACCATCCTCTGTCTCGGCCCTCTTTGTGTCCGTACCGATTCGACAAGCTTGAAGGTAATGGTAACTACTTATTATCATTGAATACCGATAATTGATGTCTGCCAAAAACAGGCCTGATAGGAAGAGATTTCATGAAGTTGGGTTAGAACATATTGCAGAACGCTTCCATTTCCTGTGTTATGCATACTGCCTTATGGATAATCATTTGTTTATATCCTTCCTGGCATCACCACACCCATATTGAGGATTATCCTCATATAAAGCGATATAAAAAGTAGAGCAGCCAAAAAAGAAAGGATAATCCAATCCCTCTTTGTCATCGTGGGTTCATAAAAGAACGTCCGTTGCATATCGGGGCTAAAACCCCTCGATTCTAACGCCATAGCAAGAAGGTTTGTATACCTTATTGCAGAGATAAACATTGGAACTGCAAGCGGGATAAATTTGCCGAAACGACTTATGATATTTCTTGATTCAAGGTCAAGACCGCGTGAGACCTGCGCCTGAACAATGGTCGCCCCTGCCTTCACAAATGTCGGGACAAGTCGCAAGGCAGTTGAAAAGGCAAACGCCAACGGATAGGGTATCTTCATCTTTATGAGACCATCTGTTATTTCCTCGTTTTTTGTGGTTGCCATCAGGATCAACCCTGTGATTACAAACGTTGACAATCTGAAACCCATAGCTAATCCATATAAAATTGATTCCCTTGTCAGTTTGAGAGATTTCCATGTCCAAACTATGGTCTTTCCGGATGTAAAGAATGGCCAGAGCATGGCACTAAAAAGGAAAAGCATTAATATAATGTATCGCAGCTTCCATATGGCTTTTTGCGCCCCTGCTGATAAGGCTAACGCAAACATACATAATGCAATAGCTCCTGTGTGCAACGGATGGTTAAAACACAAACAGACAATAAATACAATGGTCGTGCCAAAGAGTTTTGTCCTTGGATCAAGGCTATGCAGCCATGTTTTGTCATCACTATAAATGGATAGATTCATCGCTTAATTCCTTCACCATATCATCAACATTCATCGCTTTTGTGCCAAGTCGGTTACTTAAGCGAACAATTGGAGATGGCACAAGGGATGCACGGACAAGACAGTCTTCGTCAGCAAAAACAGCCCTTGTTTTTCCATCGCTTATTATCTCTCCATCCTTCATCACTATACACCTGTCCGCATATTCTTCTGCAATCCACATGGAATGCGTGATAATGACGACAGTATGCCCCTTTTTGTTGAGTCTCTTTAACATATCAAGGCTACCCCTCTGATGCTGATAATCGAGTCCAGTAGTCGGCTCATCGAGAATAATCGCCTCAGGTTTGACAGACAAAACAGATGCAACTGCAACCCTCTGCCTTACACCTTTCGAAAGAACAAAAGGCGACATATTTTCATAGCCCTCAAGTCCGGTAACAGCAAGCGCCTCTGCAACGTTTTTTTCTATTACTTTTGCGTTTTCACCGAGCACCTTCAAGCCAAAACCCACCTCTTCTTTTACAGTAGATGCAAATATCTGATTATCAGGATTTTGAAACACATAGCCTATAAGCCTCGCAAGTTCGTTCTGTCTGTATTGTGTTGTCTGTTTGCCATTAACAAGCAGTTCACCTGACGTAGGTTTTAATAATCTGTTGAAATGTTTTGCAAGGGTAGTTTTTCCGGAACCATTCTGTCCAAGGATCGCTACAAATTCGCCTCTTTTTATGCCGAAATTGATGTCTTTCAATACATCTTGAGAGGCACCGGGATAGCGATAGCTCAGATCCTTAGCCTCTATAATAAAATTGTTGCCGCTAAATACATTGCTGTCCGTCCATATAATACGATCACGATATTGCACAAGATTATTTTTTTGGATCAACTCCAAGGCTGCCTCAACGGTCAACGGGTCACCCTGCCAATTCATTCTGCGGAACAACGATATGGTCTGTAAAGGCATAACTCCGCAAGAAACAAGAAGCTTCTCATCTTTAAGATAATCCCCGGGCACACCTTGCGCTATCATCTCCCCATCCTTCATCAACCATAATTTGTCAGCACCTACAGCGGCATCCGGCTCATTATCGACCATCACAAGCGTTCTCTTTCCATCCCTCAAAAGCCCTGCAAGTGAAAGAACACCTTGTCTTCCCACAGGATCGAGGTCAGTAGTCGGCTCGTCCATTACAACAACGTTTGGTTCCATCGCTATCACAGATCCTATAGCAAGCCTCTGTTTCTGCCCACCCGAAAGCGTATAGATATCTACCTTTCTCATGCCATTTAACCCGATCAAATCCAGATATCGATCGATTCTTCTGTTTATTTCGACACTTGGCAGACCAATATTTTCAAGGCCAAATGCTATTTCGAGTTCCACGTTTGTTGAAAAAAGCTGCGCCTCGAAATCTTGAAGTACAAGACCAACCCTTTTTGCCATATCAGATGGATTATATTGCGTAGTCTGTTTGCCTGCTATAAAGACATTCCCTGAATACTCGCCGTTATAGAACCTTGGAACAATACCATTCATGGCACAACAGAGCGTTGATTTACCCGCCCCGCCATGTCCCATAATCATCAAAAATTCACCATCGCCAATCTCCCCGTTTATGCCTCTGATAGACGGTTCTTTGGCGTTTTGATAAGTAAAGGCAAGGGATTTGATTGAAACAACGATATCCATAGACGTTTATAAAATAAGGCTTCCCAGAATAATAAGCATCAATGAAGACCAGATGATTGCCGTAGTTGGTAAACCTGGGATAAAACCGGCGCATAAGCCTGCAATTGAACCAATCGCTATGATCCACGCCCCGCAAATGCCCCTTACTGACAGACCAACGGGCTTTACCCTCATCACATCTATCCATAGAAGACCGAGCTGGTTCTTTGTGACATCATAAACTGCAATCAATAAAATGACTCCTAAAAAATTGCCTATAATATTGTTAATAGCTATAATCCTCGAAACAACAGCATACGGAACAAACCCAAGCGCATCGACCATCAGACCAATCGTTACGGCACATGCAAAGGAAGATATAACATTGATAGATATATACGCTGACCAGCTTCGTGGGTTCTTTGCATTCCATTCATATGATGTTTCTGCAAAAGGAAAAAATGTAAGCCACATTGTGTAGGGTAAATATCCTAATAAAAAATTTCCAAAGAAACCTGCAATCGAAGCAGGACCGAGTGTGCCCCCTAAAAGGTCGCCTATGACATTTCCTATTCCCAATCCCCACGCACCAGCCGGCCCGAAAAGAAACCCGAATGTCATAAGAAATATCCCTGCCACACGCACCTCCGTGATACCGGGTATCAGCGGAATGGCTGTCTTAAAGGCTGCCAGAGCAGCGGCATATATTGCAGCGCTGACAGCAACAAGCACTATCATTCTCGTGTTGTTCCACATGAGAAAGGCATATCGCATAATAAAAAATCTCCTCCTATTTCATTCTCATACCGAAATCAAACAGTGTAGCTACAATAAATTTCTGTGCAAAAATAATTGCCAGCATCAGTATGAAAGGGGCTACATCGATCATTCCGATTCTCGTTGGAATGATCCTGGAAATTCTGTATGTAACAGGGTCTACAAGCCTGCAAATAATCCTGACGATAGGGTTATATGGGTCTGGCCTTATCCACGACAAAATTGCCCTTGCAAATATAATCCAAAAGTACAGATTGAGCAACATATCTAAGATGTAAGCAATACCGGAAAATAGATTACCGAATACAAACATAGATCCTCCAATTTTATGAACTACTTTTTCAAGAGGGTCAGATGCGTAGAAGGATAGAAGGCTGGAGGGTTAGAAGGTTATATGTGTAGAGGTGTAGATGTTTAGCCAACCCTCTAACCCTCTGTCTGGTTTCTCTGTTTTTTTGCCAACCTTCCAACCCTCTGACCTCTGCCCTCTGTCCTCTGTCCTCTGACCTCTGACCTCTGTCCTCTGTCCTCTGCCCTCTGCCCTCTGACCTCTGTCCTCTGTCTTCTGCCTTCTGCCTCGCCCCCTTCGCTTTTATGTTTTGAAAAAAAATACCAAGCAAACCACTTGAACCCTTGAATCCTCGAATCCTTGAACCCTTCGCTTTTTCTGTCATGCTCGAATGCCTCTATCGGGCATCCATGCAGTTTCTATCTGGGAACCATTACATCTTCTGGATTCCCGCTAAAAGCATGCGGGAATGACAGTGTTGTTGAGCCTTTTGTCTTCTGGATTCCCGCTAAAGGCATGCGGGAATGACAGTGTTGTTGAGCCCTCTGTCTCCTGTCTCCTGTCTCATAAATCAGAATTCAGAAGTCAGAATTCAGAATTTTGTCTCCTTCTCTTCTAACTGTGAATAACCATCAATTACGTTTTCCACTCGAATCCTTGAACCCTTCGCTTTTATGTTTTGAAAAAAAATACCAAGCAAACCACTTGAATCCTTGAATCCTTGACTCCTTGAACCCTTCGCTTCTCCTAACCCTCTGCCTTTTTCCCCATCACCATACCATCTTTCACACCCGTTATTTTAACCTTCACAACCCTATTTTCAAGTAATTTATCATATGGGATATACACAGGGATATAGTTTTCCGTATACCCTCTCATATAAAGGTTTTTGTAAAGTTTACCCTCTACAATCATCTGTCTTTCAGTTCCGACGAATCGTGTGTAAAATGCCTCCCTTTTTTGTGCGTCGAGGTTCTTCAGCCTGCGCACCCTTTCCTTTATTATATGCTCTGGCACTTTTTTGTTCATAGATGCAGCTACTGTACCAGGCCTTGCTGAAAAAGGGAATACATGGAGATAATAGATACCGATCGTATCGAGCAGATTATATGTCTTTTCAAAGTCCTCTTCGTCTTCAGCAGGAAACCCAACGATAACATCGATACCAATGCCTATGTCAGGGATCTTTTTGTTCAGATTGCCAAGCATGTTTCTAATATAGGTTTGAGAATAATGTCTGTTCATAAACGCAAGTATCCTGTCAGACCCGCTCTGCAAAGGAATATGAAGACTTTTTGCGATCTTTTTCGATTCAGAAATAATATTGATGAATTCATCGTCCACATAAAGGGGGTCTATCGAACTCAGCCTTATACGCTCCGGTGTTTCGCAACCCTCTATCTGCCTCAACAACTCATTCAGACCAGCACCTGTCAACGGATCACGGTATTCAGATATCTCAATCCCGGTCAATACGACTTCTTTAATGCCTCTTTCTTTTAAAACCTTTAGAAAACCAAGCACATCGCATAAAGGCCTGCTCCTTGGGATCCCCCGTGCATAAGGAACAATACAGTAACTGCAAAACCTGTTGCACCCGTCTTGAATCTTGAAAAAAAATCTTGTTTTGCCGATCTGGAACCGAGATGAATTTTTGGGGATTTCCTCGAGTACAATCTTATCCCTATCGCCAATAAAATTACCATTTTCTGAGATAAACGCCTTTATAAAATATTTTTCATTTTGACCAAGTATCAGATCTACCCCAAATGTATCTTTCTGATGTGCCTGCGGCTGGCATCCAACAAGTATGATTTTCCCCTTATGATCAAGTCTCCTGCAACGATTGATAAATCTCCTGATATCCCTGTCTGCCCCTTCTGTTACAGTACAAGCATTTATAACTATCAAATCAGCCTGCGACAGAGTGTTCGCAATCTTCATCCCTGCATTAATGAGTTCCTCCTGGATTATATAAGAATCCCATTGATTCGCCTTGCAACCTGTCGTGTGTATATAAAATTTCATGAAAGATATGAGACGCTAATTGATTGGAAAATTAAAATAGGTGTTTGGAAATGGCTCATCTTTCAGCGTAAAGTGCCACCATTCCTGGTCATAATGCACAAAACCATGCCTCTCCATAAGCGTCTTAAGCAATAGCCTGTTTATCCTCTGCTGGGGTTCCACTTTTTTGTTCGCTGGATGAGATAATTCATGAAAACAGTCAAAACCCGTTCCCATGTCTATGCTATTGTCTTTGAAACGTTTTCCTGCAGGAAGATAGCACTCAAACAAAGGTTGTCCCGGTTTATAGATTTCCTGTTCTGGGACAGGCACCGGAACAATCGTTAAATCAACCGTGCTTCCCCTGCTATGACTTGACTTTTCCGCTATATAACCATCCTTGAAAAGATTTCTCTTATCTATGGTAGGGTAAAACTCAACTTTTGTCTTTGTGTTGTCAACCTCCTTCGCCCATCTGACAAAATGGTCAACCGCCTGTTGGGGACGATAACAGTCATAAATCTTAATCGAAAGAGAAAAACCGCTCAACTCGTCTTGCACCTTTTTTAATGCCTCTGCAGCACGTCTTGTGAGGTAACACTTTGGTGCATTGTAACCATCTACCTTCTCGCCCACAAAATTGTGCATACCAAAATAACGCATATCAAGGACCGCAGAAGGTATCACTTTCTCTAAATCGATAAAACCATTGGGTATTTTATCTTCAGAAAAACAAGGGCATGCAATTAATACACACTGAACAAACGCAAAGATAATGAAAAAAACAATCTTATACATATTTTTTCTCATTTAAGACTCACCACCTGATATTTCATACATCACTTAAAAAATGCACTATTCAAAGGACACGCTCATTGCCTTGACAGGACAAACCTTTACGCATAATTCACACGCCACACATTTTTCGTAATCGATCTCAACCTTCATGTTTTCCCTGTTTATATAAATTGCCTCGGGAGCACACACACTCGTACATACACCGCAGTGCACACATTTTGATTCGTCCCTGTTTATATCCTGCTCTATCGGTTCGATATCAAGATTCAGACCCTTTAAATAATCGATTCCTTTATTGAAGTTTTCTGTTTCACCTTCGATTTCCAATACCATCATTGAGTCTGCCCTTGGAAATACATTTGCCCTAAGGATATTGAAAATCAAATCATAATCCCTCGCAAGCCTGTATACTATGGGCTTATCGATCGTTTTTCTTTTAAATCTGATAATTATTCTCTTTTTCATATCTTCCTCACGTTTATAGCTGATTCGCCTATGCCTCTATGCTCATGACTAAAGGCTGTTAAAATTTGCGTTTTGTAACAGGTAATCTTTATATCTTCACTATCTCAATGTCTCCCCATGCACCGAGATGTTCACCTACAATAATCAGGATACCTTTGACACCCTTGAATATCCTGCCCTTCTCAATGGCGAGGGGAATATCGTTCTTCTGTTTTACAACATTACATATATAAGTTGCAAGTCCATCCATAAAAAGCGATGATTTTCCGACCACACAGACAGCATCTGCCCTGCCGAAACTCAACGAATGTCCCACTGTTCCTGAAGAAGTACAAACACCATAAGGCTCTTCATCTGGCGGTATTTTAATGCCAATCCGTTTGCTGAATGGAGAGTCTTTTGCATAAACCATTAAAACCCTTTCTTTCTGCGTCTTAAGGTAGACATCTCCTCCATTCTCGATAATATACTCGTCTGAAAGTTTGTCTATATCACGCCCCACAAACTCTGCAATAGCACCTGCAACCGTTGCCATGGGGCCAACGCCGATCTCACTGGACGCCTCTACCATCTCCCTTACTATAACGGGGGCAAATTTGTCATACTCAACAGGTACCAAACTGTGCATAAAAACAGGTTTTAGCCTTATATATTCTTCAAGCTGGTGCCGATAAAAAAGCACCCTATCCTCGATAAAATCCTTGAGATTTCCTTTAGTGCAGCATAAAAGGTCTGTTTCCTTGTACTTTACCTCATAACACACCAGACCATTCGGTTGTGTAAAACCCCTGTAGAACCTTTCTTCGTACATTCAGAGGCCTTCTGTTCTCAACACTTTTTCCTTTTTTTATTCTCATACATCAAAGTATCCGCAACTGACATAAGCTCATCGATCGTACTGGGGTTTTCTGGATTATATACTGAAATGCCAACGCTCATTGACATCCTGTAAAAACCCTTAGAGCTTTCATTATAAGAATCAATATGTTCATTGAGACGTTTCATGAGCAATCCTCTGGTTATTTCGCTTGTGCCCACCGCAAGCGCCGCAAACTCGTCACCGCCAATCCTGCCTATAATATCTGTATCCCTGAACGTCTCTTTCAATATACCCGCAGCCCCGATCAGCGCAACATCCCCCTCCTGATGGCCATGTGTATCGTTTATCGATTTTAAGCCATCAAGGTCTATGAAAAAGAACAACATCTCCTTGTTATTACGTTTCGAAATCTTCATCTGTTGTTCAGCGAGCATAAAAAAACCTCTTCTGTTATAGAGCTGCGTTAAATCGTCTACAATTGACATGTTGCGGAGTTTTTCTTCCATAAGCTTCTTCTCGGTAATATTCACAAAATTGCCAAGGACCGCAAGTCTTCCCTTGAATCTTATTGAGATTACTGACTGGAGAATCCATACTATTTTTCCTTCTTTAGCCAGAACCCTTATCTCGTAAGGCAGTATTTTTTCATTTTTCAACATCTCAACCGCCCGTTTTTTTGCAAAATCTCTGTCTTCAGGCATCACCAAGAACATCGATTCCTTTCCAAGCAATTCGCCCTTTTCATACCCAGTCACCTTCTCGAAGTGTGGATTGGCAAACTTAATAATTCCATCCTGTATAATGAAAACCCCTACAGGCGAGTTGTCAGCAAGCGTCTTGAACAGTTCCTCTGCCTGTTTTTTTTCCGTAGTATCAGACATCATTAAAACAACACCGCCATCGTCAAGCAATGTAGGTCTGAAATGGATGTTTTTGACTTGACCGCCTTTACATTTTACCTCCAGATTCCTCTCCACCCCTTTTACATTGATATCAGCCTTCCAAAGACTCTTGATCTCCTCACGTATCTTTTTTTCCGTAAATGCCTTATAAAAAAAATCCCTGCCTGTAGGTATGTCATTTAGCGTGTACCCTGTAATCGCTGTAAATTCAGGGTTCATATATGTATACCTGCCTTTCCTGTCTGCCACTAACACCCCGTATGGCGCCTTTTGCAAAACAGAATGCAGATTTTCTTTTTCCTTTTTCAGAAGAATTTCCATGTTTTTCCGTTCAGTTACATCACGAATAATTGCATGGATATATCTCTTTTTATCTATCTTGATCCTGCTTAGGCTAACCTCTGTATCCAGCAAACGACCATCTTTTCGCATATGTGTCCATTCAAAATATTGTGCCTTGCCGTCCAATGCGCTCTTTATCCTCTTGAAGGCCTCCTCGCTTGAAACACTGCCATCGGGCTGAAAAGCAGGTGAAAACCTGGCAGGACTCTGTCCAATAATGTCTTCTCTTTTGCAACCAAACATTTTTAAAGCCTTTGTATTGCAATCTGCAAAAACACCATCTTTCGTAAGAAAGATGGCATCGTTCGCATATTCAAATATCGTCTTATACTTTGATTCGCTTTCTTTCAGCTCCAACAGCATGTTCTTTCTTGTAATAGCATTTGCAAAGATATCGGCAACAATCTTAAACAGGAAAACTCTGTCTTCAGACCATGTCTTTTTATGAAGCACACTGTCAAAACCTAAAAAACCGATAACAGAACGGTCAGAGACAATAGGGACCGCAACAAGAGACTTGATATTTTCATTTAGAAATTCTTCTTTCTCTTTTTCCGCCTCAATCGGAAGTCTTTTAACATCAGAGATATGAAACACCTCAAGGTTTTTAATCCTTTTTTCAAACCAGGG
>ERZ1026800.1394-NODE-1394-length-15421-cov-3.695240_pt1 | contig 15421 bp, 16 predicted proteins | sample MGYA00520873_ERZ1026800 | MGnify/ENA primary metagenome ERZ1026800 (study PRJEB33270, sample SAMEA104284475) | anaerobic digester metagenome | biome: Anaerobic digester microbiome; feature: mesophilic sludge digester; material: Anaerobic digester biomass...
CTGCTGCTCGTGGCCTGCAGCAACGACAACGGCAGCAGCGGGGTCGGCAGCAGTGGTGGCGGCAGCGGCGATGCAGTCTCGTCGTCGATGACGTCCACCACTCACGCTTCGGCAGCGACCAACTCGGTTGCTGCTACGCCGTCGACAGTGGCGGAGCCCACCACTTCGCTGCCATCGGCCACGCTTGCTCCCGAGCCCACGGGCGTGCCCGGTCTCGACGCCGACGACCCGTGGTGCTCCTCGTGGGCGGTGTACAGCGGCACGGTGCAGGCCATCGGCATCGCCGGCGCGTTCGGTGAACTGCGCAGTGTCGACATCGCCGCGCTGGAGCTGATGGCCGCGGCGTCGGTCGTCGCGGCCCTCACCGGCATCGCCGACCGTTGGCCCGGTGAGCTCGCGGCAGAACGGTCGGCCGTGCTCGACGACCTGCTCGGCCCGTTCGGTCGGCGCGCCGACAAGGCGCTGGCAGCGTTGCGCGCCGCAGGCGCGACCGACGACGACATCGGGCGGCTCGGCACGCAGTGGCTGGCCGCTCTACGAGCTCGCGATCCGCAGAACCCCGTCATCGAGGTGCAGGCGCCGACCGAGCGGCTCGCTTCCATCGTCGGCGAGGCAGCAACGGGCTTCGACGTCGCGGTCACGCCCTTTGCCCACGACCCCAGCCTGCGGGTCGACGAGGTGGAGGTGCCGGCGACCGATGCCTACTTGGCGGCGCACTGCCCCGACCTCGCGTCGAGCGGCGTCGGCGACGCGATCTGACGCCGCTGGGCGAGCGCGCTGGCGCGGCTCAGGTGCTGAGCACACCTTCGGGGTCGAGGTGCGCCGTGCGACCCACCCACTCGCCATCGCACATGGCTGTTGCCAGCACGATGTCGGAGGAGGTGCCCCATGCTCGGCGTCCGTCGGCCAGCAGGCAGGCTGCCAGTGCGGTCTCGGGTGCGCCGTCGCGGGAGAACATCACCGTGTAGGCCTCGATGGTGGCGCTGCCCGCTGCCTCTGCCGGTGCAGCCAGCTCGCGGCGAGGCATCGCGTCGATCTCGTCCTGCGGGTGGGCGTGCTGGAACGCGACCGGAGGAGTGGTGGAGTACACGCCGAACGAGTGCTTGGTCGCGTAGCCGCCGTTTGCCCACACCAGGCCCTTGGCGCCTGGGTGGGCGCGTAGGTCGGCCATGACGGTGGCGATGGCGTGCATCACGTAGTTGTTCCACGGGCCGCCGGCGAACGCGAGGCCACCGGTGCGCGTGACCTGCCGATCGAGGGAGATGCCCAGGCTCTGCGCGCCCAGGTGCACGGCCGAGGGGAAGCAGGAGTACAGGTCGATGATCTCGATGTCGTCGATGCCCACTCCGGCCAGCTCGAGTGCTCTGCGCCCGCCGAGCTCGATCGCCGGCGTCTCGGCGAAGCTCCAGCGGTTGCTGATGAAGGTGTGCTCGTGGCAATCGGCGCCGGAGTGCGGGAACACCCAACGCTCGCGGGGCACGCCCAGCGTCGCCGCTTTCTCCGCGCTGCACATGATCAGCGCGGCACCCATGTCGACGTCGTTGTTGGAGTTCATGTACTTCGTGTACGGGTACCCGATCATGCGGTTGGTGGCCGACGGCGTGCGGATCTCCTCCGCCGTCTTCGCGTCGCGGAGCCAGGCGTAGGGGTTGGCGGCGGCAACCTCGCTGAACCGCGCGTAGAGCTCGCTGCTGAGCACCTGTTGCTGCTGCACCGTGCGCCCGGCCGCAGCGCGCACCGCTGTCTCGAACATCGGGTACACCTGCACGGGCATCACGATGTGGCGGGCGCGCTCGTCGGGGTGGCTCATCGCCAGGTCCTCGCCCAGCAGGCGTGGCATCTGGTCGGGGGGCGAAGTGGGCCAGTGCAGCTCGTCGCCGGCCTTACGGGCACGCATGCGCGTGCGCCACGCCTCGCCGCCGCACAGGATGGCCAGATCCAGCTCGCCGCGCTGGATCTCCAGCGCGGTGCCGTTCACCAACGTCTGCGGGCTGTTGCCGCCCATGGTGGTGGCCGCGGTCTCGCGTGGGGTGAGGCCCAGTTGGTTCGCCACCACCCATGCCGGGTCGCCGTACTTCCAGCTGAGCAGCCCGACCACTCGCACGGAGTCGGGGTTGGGCACCGCGGCCAGCCCGGCATCGGTGGCCGCGGCGCGGACTGCCTCGCACATCAAGGCCGAGGGGTCGAGGGCATCGTCGAGGCCGGTGGCACGGTGGATGAACTGGCCGGCACCGATGAGCACGGGCGTACGAGGGTCGAGCGACATCGTGCCAGGGTAGGAAGTGGCCGCCCCGCGCGGCGAACCGGTGCCCGCGGACGCACAGACCTGGTGGGGTGGGGGAGGAGGTCGTCACCTACACTCGCAGCGATGTCACGGATCGCGATTGGCTCGGATCATGCCGGGTTCGACCTCAAGCAACACTTCGTCGGCGTGCTGCAGCAGCACGGCCACGTGGTGCACGACCTGGGCACGCACAGCACCGAGAGCTGCGACTACCCGCCCATCTGCGCGGCCGTCGGCCGAGCGGTGCGCGACGGCGACGCGGAGCTCGGCATCGTCATCGGCGGCAGCGGCCAGGGCGAACAGCTGGCGGCCAACAAGGTGCACGGCGTGCGCGCTGCGCTGTGCAACGACCTGTACACCGCTCGCATGGCTCGCCAGCACAACGACGCCAACGTGCTCAGCATCGGCGGTCGCGTGGTGGGCACCGGCCTTGCCGAGGAGATCCTCGCCGTCTTCCTCGCCACCGCCTTCGAAGGCGGCCGCCACGCCCGTCGGGTCGAGCAGCTGATGCAGATCGAGCGCGACGAAGCAGCCAACGACTACGAAGCAGCCAACGACCACGAAGCAGCCAACGACCACGAAGCAGCCAACGACCACGAACACGACCAGCCGGAGCACTGACGACATGCCCTTCCCCAGCGATACCAAGCCCGACACCGTCGTCTTCGACCTCATCGATGCAGAGGTGCAACGGCAGTGCACCGGGCTGCAGCTGATCGCCAGCGAGAACTTCACCTCGCCGGCCGTGATGCGTGCCGTGGGCAGTGCCCTCACCAACAAGTACGCAGAGGGATATCCGGGCAAGCGCTACTACGGCGGCAACCTGATCGTCGACGAGATCGAGGCCCTGGCCATCGAGCGCGTGAAGCAGCTGTTCGGCGCCGACCACGCCAACGTGCAGCCGCACAGCGGCGCCAACGCCAACATGTGCGCATACCAGGCCATCCTTCAGCCGGGCGACACGGTGCTGGGCCTCAGCCTCGACCATGGCGGTCACCTCACGCACGGCTCGCCGGTCAACGTCAGCGGCAAGCTGTACCACTTCGTCGCCTACCAGGTCACCCCCGGCGACGAACGCATCGACATGGATCAGGTGCGCGACCTCGCACTTCAGCACCGGCCGAAGCTGATCGTGGCCGGCACCACCAGCTACCCGCGGCGCATCGACCCGGCGGCGTTCAAGGCGATCGCCGACGAGGTGGGTGCGCTGTTCCTGTTCGACGCGGCCCACATCGCCGGCCTCATCGCCGGCGGCGAGCACCCCAACCCGGTGCCCTACGCCGACATCGTCACGTTCACCACGCACAAGACGCTGCGCGGCCCGCGCGGTGGTTGCATCCTCAGCACGGCAGCGCTCGCGACAGCCATCGACAAGGCCGTTTTCCCCGGTTGGCAGGGTGGCCCGCTCGAGCACGTCATCGCCGGCAAGGCGGTCGCCTTCCACGAGGCGCTGCAACCCGAGTTCAAGCAGTACGCGCAGCAGATCGTGAAGAACGCGAGCGCGCTCGCCGAGGCACTGGTAGCCCAAGGCTTCCGTCTCGTGAGCGGCGGTACCGACATCCACATGATGGTGGTCGACCTGCGCCCGTTCGACGCCGAGCTCACCGGCAAAGAAGCACAGGCCGTGCTCGACCTGGGCGGTGTCACGCTCAACAAGAACACCATCCCCAACGACCCGCGCAGCCCGTTCGTCACCAGTGGCGTGCGCATCGGCACGCCGTCGGTCACCACGCAGGGGATGAAAGAGCCGCAGATGGCGCAGATCGCCGAGCTGATCGCGCGCATCCTGCGGCACCGCACCGACGCGGCTGCGGTCGCCGCCGCGAAGGCCGACGTGGCGGCGTTGTGCGCGCAGTTCCCTGCGTACAGCTGATCGCTACAGTTGCCGGTCGTGAGCAACGTCGCTGACCAACCCGTACCCGCGCGCTCGCTGCGCCGAGGCGTGTTGTCCGGGGTGGCGGCGGGCCTGCTCGCCGGCGTGGTGTGGTACCTGGTGGTCATCGGCACCACGTCCATGCAGACGTACCTGCTGCCGGCGTTCGGTGTCGCTGTCGCGTTCGGTGTGCACCGTGGCATGCGCCGGCCGGGGCGCGCGGCCGCGCTGGTCTCGCTGGCCATCACCCTGGTCTCGCTGCTGCTGGCGATGTACTACGTGAACCGGCACCTCGTGGTGAGCTGGTTCAAGGCCAACGGCGATGTCAAGCACATCCCGTTGGTGCCCTACTTCGATTGGATGGCGGAGGTGGTGGGCCACGCACTCACGCAGTCGCCGTCGGCGCCCATCTATGCCGTGCTGGCCCTGGTGGCCGCCGGCTGGTTCGGGATGCAGGGCTTCGACGTGCACGACCCGCAACGCCGGCGAACCTGATGCCGGGCACCGGCGCCTACCTGGTGATCGGCGCCATCGCGGCGGTCGTCACGTTCGTCACCACGCCCATCGTCGGCCGCGTCGCTCGCCGGATGGGGTGGGTGGTGGAGCCCGACGAGCGTCGCGTGCACACCGTTGCCACCCCCGATGTCGGTGGCATCGCGATGTTCATCGGCTTCGTCGCGGCGTTCGGTGCAGCGCGGTTGATGGACACGTTCGATCCGTTGTTCGCGCAGTTCACCGAACCGCGCGGCGTGCTGTTCGCGGCCACGGTCATCTTCGTGGTCGGCTTCATCGACGACGTCCGCGAGATCTCCGCGCCGGCGAAGGTGATGGGCACCATCGTGGCGGGTGTGGTGCTGGTCTGGTACGGCGTCACGATGTTCTACTTCCGCGTGCCGTTCCTCGACGTGTACATCCTCAGCGACGACTGGGTGCCGCTCATCACCGTCATCTGGTTGCTGGGCATGACCAACGCGATCAACCTCATCGACGGCCTCGACGGTCTCGCTGCCGGCATCGTCGCCATCGGGGCCGGCGCGTTCTTCCTCTACAGCCAGCGCCTCGGCGACATCCCCGGCATGATCACGCAGCCCAACATCGGGTCGCTCGTCGCCATCCTCACCGTGGGCATCTGCATCGGCTTCCTGCCGCACAACTTCAACCCGGCGCGCATCTTCATGGGCGACGGTGGTGCGCTGCTGCTGGGGTTGCTCTTGGCGGTGAGCACCAGCGTCGTGGGCGGCCGCGCCGACCCCACCAATCCGGGCGTCGGTGGGCAGACCTACTTCTTCCTGGCTCCGTTGGTGATCCCGCTGTTCATCCTGGGTGTCCCCATCCTCGACACGCTGTTCGCGATCGTGCGCCGCGCCGCTCGTCGTCAGGGCGTGGCGTCGGCCGACAAGGGGCACCTGCACCACCGCCTGATGGAGATGGGCCACGGCCAGCGGCGCAGCGTGCTCATCCTGTGGGCGTGGACCGCGTTGCTCTCCGCGTTCGTGCTGTACCCGGTGTTCTCCGGCAGCGGCGTCAGCTACATCCCCATCGGTGCGGCGATGCTGGGGCTCGTGCTGTACACGATCCTGCACCCGCAGATCCGCCGCCGCCGGTCGTGATGCCCACACTTCTGCGCCGGGTTTGCGCCGGGGGGCTGTTCGCGGACTAGATTGTGTGCGCGTTCACAAGCTTGGTCACAACGTCGTGTCCGGCGCGCATCCCGAGGAACCTCCACCCGTTGAAAGTCCTTCCCGACCAGCGCACGATCGCTGAGCACCAGCAGTCCGGCCAGACGCTGGGCCGCGGCATGGACTTCGCGCTGGTGGTGCTGGTGTTCCTGGGCATCGGGTACGGCCTCGATCGTTGGCTGGGCACCCGTCCGGCGTTCACGATCGGCCTCGTCGTCTTCAGTGTCGTGGGCCAGTTCATCAAGATGTACTTCGAGTACACCGCCACGATGAAGGTGCACGAAGCCGAACGCGCCGCCGCCATGCAGAGCCAGCCCCGCTACAAGACCGACGGTCGTACAGCAGACGGTCGTACAGCAGACGGACAGGCAGCATGAGCGACGCGCTCGTTGCCACCACCCGCCTCACCGGCCCGGCGCCCGAGGTCGGTGTCACCAGGGACATGGTTCGCCGTGGGCTCATCGTGGCGCCGCTGATGATCGTGGTGTGCGGTTTCGTCTGGGGCATGAACGGCGCCTACAGCAGTGCGTATGCGATCGCCATCGTGCTGCTCAACTTCACGCTTGCCGCCACGCTGGTTGCCACCACTGCTCGCATCAGCCTGGGTCTCATGATGGGTGCCGTGCTGTTCGGCTACCTCATCCGCCTCGGGCTCATCTTCTTGGCGGTGTTTCTGGTCAAGGACACCGGTTGGATTTCACTTCCGGCACTCGGAACGACCATCATCGTGACGCACCTCGGTCTGCTGATCTGGGAGATGAAGTACGTTGCGCTGTCACTTGCTCATCCCGGCCTGAAGCCCGCTCGCCAGTAATCGCCTGCCCCTCATCCATTCGCACTGCCTCATTCGAACCCCTGCCCCACCGAACCACAGGAACACGTCGTGATCGCCGAAGCCTTCTCCTTCCCAGAGATCAACTCGATCTTGCGCTGGAAAGATCTGTTCAGCACGTTCAACAAGATCGCCCTCATCGCGGTCGCGGCCGCAGTGATCGGCTCCGTGATCTTCATCCTCGCCGGTCGCAAGAACCCGCTGGAAGCGCCCAAGGGCGTGCGCAACCTGGCCGAGACCTCGGTGGAGTTCATCGAGAACGGCATCGTCATGCAGACGATGGGCAAGGACGGCCTGGGCTGGACACCGTTCCTGCTCAGCCTGTTCATCTTCATCTACCTGTGCAACGTGCCGGGCATCATCCCGTTCCTGCAGATGCCGGCCACCGCCCGCATGGCCATCCCGATGTTCCTGGCGTTGCTGGTGTGGGTCATCTACAACGGCGTCGGCTTGAAGCACCAGGGCATCAAGTACCTCACCAACACCATCTGGCCGCCAGGTGTGCCGGTGGCGCTGAAGCCGCTGGTGGGCGTCATCGAGTTCATCTCGAACATCATCGTGCGCCCGTTCTCGCTGACGGTGCGACTCTTCGCCAACATGCTGGCCGGCCACATCCTGCTGGTCACGTTCGCCTTGCTCACCAGCTCGCTGATCACGGCCGAGACGCAGCAGTTCCTGCTCAAGCCGATGGCCATCCTGCCGTTCTTCATGCTCGTCTTCCTCACCGCCTTCGAGGTGCTGGTGGCGTTCCTGCAGGCATACATCTTCACCATCCTCACCGCCGTCTACATCGGCGGGGCGGCACATCCCGAACACTGAGCCGTCCGCTCGTTCAACCCGTCTCCACTACCCAGAACCTCACTAGGAGAATTGCAGAAAATGGAAGCATTCAGCCACCTCATCGGTGCCGCATTCGACCAGCAGCAGGCCGACGCCGACAAGGCAGCATCCGCTGCTGCGTCAGCCGGTTTCGCCTACGGCCTCGCAGCCATCGGCCCCGGCATCGGCATCGGTTACCTCGTCGGCAAGTCCGTCGAAGCGATGGCTCGTCAGCCCGAAGCCGCCGGCATGGTGCGTACCACCATGTTCCTCGGCATCGCCTTCACCGAAGCCCTCGCCCTCATCGGCTTCGTGGTCTTCATCCTCATCGGTCTCTGAGCCGTTTCGAAATTGTCCGTCCTATCCGAAGGAGCTGACGTGCATTCCGCCGTCGTACACCTCCAAGCCATTGACTGGCACGGGTCCACGGTTCACTTCGTTTCTGCTGCCGGTACCGGTGAAGCAGAGGTCGCAGTGAGCAAGGATCCGGGGCCCATCGTTCCCGAAATGAAAGAGCTCGCGTGGGGCGCGGGCTCGTTCGTCGTGTTCGCGCTGCTGATGCGGTTCGTGCTCTTCCCGAAGGTGAAGAAGGGCATGGACGCCCGCTACGAGGGCATCCGTTCCTCGCACGAGTCCGCCGACGCCGAGCGGTCGTCGGCTCGCGCCGAGGTGGCCGACTACGAAGCGCAGCTGGCCGGCATCAAGGCCGACGCTGCGCGGGTGGTCGATGCCGCTCGCCAGACGCTGGAAGCGGAACGTCAGGCCACGCTCGCCGAAGTGAACGCCGGCATCGCCGAGCGGCGCACCGCGGCAGTGGCACAGGCCGATGCAGTTCGCACCGCCGCACGCGATCAGATCCATGCGGCCGTCAGTGATGTCGCCGGCCGCGCCGGCGAGCTGGCAACCGGGCGTCGCCCGGCCGCCGACATCGTCGACCGAGCCGTCAGCGAGGTGATGGCACGATGAACGTTCTGGGCATCATCGCCACCGCCGGCCGCCTGATGAGCGAGGAGATCGTCACCGACTCGAACGGCGACGTCACCACGCACCACTGGTTGCTCCCCGAAACTGCCGAGATCATCTACGGCGGGCTCGCCTCGCTGATCATCTTCTACGCGCTGTTCAAGTTCGGCGGCCCGCTCGTCAAGAAGAGCTTCGCCGCTCGCACCGAGAAGATCCAGAAAGAGCTCGATGCCGCCGCCGCCGACAAGTCGGCCGCAGCGACCGAGGCCGCCGGCATCCGTGCCGCCAAGGGCGACATCGCCGCCGAGCGGGCTCGCCTGCTCAGTGACGCCGAGACCCAAGCCGCAGCGGTGCTGGAAGATGGTCGGGCCCGCCTGGCCGTCGAAGTCGCCGATGTGGAGGCCAAGGCCGTCACCGACATCGCCAGTGCCCAAGGTCGCGTGGGCGACGAGCTGCGTGCGGAGATCGCCCGCCTCTCGGCGGCCGCCGTCGACCACGTGGTCACCGGGTCGCTCGACGACGCCACCCAGCAAGAACTGATCGAGAACTTCATTGCACGAGTTGGAGCGAGCGCATGAGCGACAACCAGACCCGCCGCTCCAGCGAGCGGAGACGAGCATTCGAGACGGTTGGAGCGAGCGCATGAGCGACAACCGCATCGAAGGCTACGCACGTGGCCTGTTCGAGATCGCCCGCGCCGAAGGCACGCTCGACGAGGTGGAGGACGAGCTCTTCCGCTTCGCCCGCAGCTTCGAGAGCAGCGATGCACTGCGCACCGCTCTCTCCGACGAGCAGATCCCGCCGGCCAAGCGCCAGGCGATCATCGAAGACCTCCTCGGTGGCAAGGCCACCAGCACCACCACTCAGCTGATCTCGATGGTCGTCGGGTCGGGTCGCACTCGTGACCTGCCGGCAATCGTCGATCTGCTGGTGGCCCGTGCCAGCTCGGCCAAGCACCAGGAAGTCGCCGAAGTACGTACCGCGGTGGCACTCACCGCCGACCAGCAGACGCGCCTCGCAGCTGCACTGGTCAACGCCACCGGCAAACAGGTCAACCTGAAAGTCGTGGTCGATCCGTCCGTACTGGGCGGCATCGTGGCCACCGTGGGCGACACCGTCATCGACGGCAGCGTCCGTACCCGCATCGACCAGCTGAAGTCCCGCCTGTAGCTGTCAACAATGAACGACATACGCCAAAATCGGAGCAACGAAGAACATGGCTGAACTGACACTGAGCGCCGGCGACATCGCAGCGGCGCTGAAGAAGAACCTCGATGGTTTCGAGCCCTCGCTCGAGGCCCGCACCGTTGGCCGCGTCACGCAGGTGGGCGACGGCATCGCCCGCATCAGCGGGCTGCCCGACTGCGCCGTCAACGAGCTGCTCGAGTTCGAGGATGGCACCGTCGGCCTGGCATTGAACCTCGACGAAGAATCCATCGGCGCCGTGGTGCTGGGTGAAGGCTTCGAGATCGAAGAGGGCCAGACCGTGAAGGCCACCGGCCGCATCTTGTCGGTGCCGGTGGGTGACGCCATGCTCGGTCGCGTGGTCAACGCGCTGGGCCAGCCGATCGACGGCAAGGGCGACATCGTCGGCGGCATCCAGCGCCGCGTGGAGATCCAGGCGCCCGGCATCATGGGCCGCAAGCCGGTGCACGAGCCGCTGCAGACCGGCATCAAGTCGATCGACGCGATGACCCCCATCGGTCGTGGCCAGCGTCAGCTGATCATCGGCGACCGCAAGACCGGCAAGACCACGGTGGCCATCGACGCCATCATCAACCAGCGCGGTCTGGGTGTGAAGTGCATCTACGTCGCCATCGGTCAGAAGGGGTCCACGGTCGCGCAGACGGTGGAGACCCTGCGCCAGTACGGCGCGATGGAGTACACCGTCGTCGTGGCCGCTCCGGCCTCCGACCCGGCGCCCTTCAAGTACCTCGCTCCCTACGGTGGTTGCGCGATGGGCCAGCACTGGATGGAGAACGGCGAGCACGCGCTCATCGTGTACGACGACCTCTCCAAGCAGGCCGAGGCCTACCGCCAGGTGTCGCTGCTGCTGCGCCGCCCGCCGGGCCGCGAGGCGTATCCCGGCGACGTGTTCTACCTGCACAGCCGCCTGCTCGAGCGTGCCGCCAAGCTCAGCGACGAGCGTGGCGCCGGGTCGCTCACGGCGCTGCCGGTGATCGAGACCAAGGCCGGCGACGTGTCGGCGTACATCCCCACCAACGTGATCTCGATCACCGACGGCCAGGTGTACCTGCAGGACAACCTGTTCAAGTCGGGTGTGCGCCCGGCCGTCGACGTGGGCATCTCGGTGTCACGCGTGGGTGGCGCGGCACAGATCAAAGCGATGAAGAGCGTGTCGGGCACCCTGAAGCTGGATCTTGCTCAGTTCCGCGAGCTGGAGGCGTTCGCCACCTTCGGCTCCGAGCTCGACGCCATCTCCAAGGCGCAGCTCGAGCGTGGCTACCGCTTGGTCGAGTTGCTCAAGCAGCCGCTCAACAGCCCGATGCCCGTGGAAGAGCAGGTCGTGGTCGTGTTCGCCGGTACCAAGGGCTACCTCGACAGCCTGCCCGTGCCCGATGTTCGCCGCTTCGAAGGCGAGTTGCTGGCGCACGTGCGCAGCACTCAGGGCGGCCTGCTGGCCGGCATGCGCAGCAACCCCAAGGCCGATGTGCCCGCCGAACTGGCCGACATCATCGCCTCCTTCAAGGAGACGTTCGTCGCCGCCAGTGCAGCCACCGCCAAGGCGGCCGCCGACGTGCTGGCCACCGATGCGGCCGAGCTCGGCGAAGCCCACAGCAACAAGACCCTCGCGACAGAATGATGCTGGGCACCCGGTACACCACTTCTGCGGCCCGCGCCGAGGGAAGCGCCAGCGACGAGGCGTACCCGCGCGAGGAGAACCGCAGGGCCGACGAGCGAGGGCACCAGTAATGGCTGGTGGTCAAGAGCGAATCCTCAGAGGGCGCATTCGCAGCGTCCAGGCCACGAAGAAGATCACGCGCGCCATGGAGCTGATTGCGGCGTCTCGAATCGTCAAGGCGCAACAGCGTGTTGCCGCCGCTGTTCCGTACAGCGACCAGATCACCGAGGTCGTCAAGGATCTGGCAGCGGCCGGCGGTTCGTCGCAGTCGCCACTGCTGTCGGGGCGCGGCGAAGTGCGCACCACGGCCTACGTGGTCATCACCGCCGACCGTGGGCTGTGTGGCGGCTACAACTCGGGCGTGCAGCGTGCGGCCGAGGGCGAAGTGAAGGCCGACGTGCTCGACGGCAAGGACTACGCATTGGTCACCATCGGCCGCAAGGCCGAGGGCTACTTCAAGTTCCGCGGCTACAACATCGCCACCTCCTACGGCGGCTTCAGCGACAGCCCCACGTATGCGCACGCTCGCGAGATCGGCCAGGACGTGGTGGCGCGCTACGTTGCCGGCGAGTTCGATCGCGTCGAGCTGGTCTACACACGCTTCATCAGCGCCGGCTCGCAGGAAGTGGTGCTGCGCCCGCTGGTGCCACTGGATCGCGAGACCGTGGCGGGCGGCGACGGCAAGGCGCCCGATGCCGCCGGCACCCCGGCCGACTACGAGTTCGAGCCGGATCCCGGCACCATCCTCGACACGTTGCTGCCGCGCTACGTGGAGGCCCGCATCTATGCCGCGCTGCTCAACGCCGCAGCCAGCGAACACGCCTTCCGCCAACGAGCGATGAAGAGCGCAACCGACAACGCCGAGGAACTGATCAAGAACCTCAGTCGCATCATGAACCGTGCCCGCCAGGACAGCATCACCACCGAGATCATGGAGATCGTCAGTGGTGCCGAAGCCCTCTCGGGCGGCAAGTCGCAACGGCAGGTGCAGCTCATCGAGCTGGGCCCGCTCACCGACGCAACATCCGTCTCCTCCACCCAGCACTCTGGCGACTGAAGCAAGAAAGAGCTACTGCCATGACCATCACTGACACAGATCGCAAAGACGGCCGCGTGGTCGGCATCGCCGGCCCCGTGATCGACGTCGAGTTCCAGCCGGGCTCGCTGCCCGAACTGAACAACGCGCTCGAGTTCACCGTCAACGTCGACGGCCAGCCCGTCACCGTGCTGGCCGAGGTTGCTCAGCAACTGGGCAACAGCCGTGTGCGTGCCGTGTGCATGAAGCCCACCGACGGCCTCACCCGTGGCACTTCCGTGCGCGACACCGGGCGCGGCATCAGCGTGCCCGTCGGCGACCGCACCCTCGGCCACGTGTGGAACGTGTGGGGCGAGGTGCTCGACGCCGACAACGCCGACTTCGACGACATCGAGCGGTGGGAGATCCACCGCCCGGCTCCCGACTTCGCCGCCCTCGAGCCGTCGAAGCGCTTGTTCGAGACCGGCATCAAGGTCATCGACCTGCTCACCCCGTACGTCGCCGGTGGCAAGATCGGCTTGTTCGGTGGTGCCGGCGTCGGCAAGACCGTGCTCATCACCGAGATGATCCGCCGCGTGGCGCAGAACCACGGTGGTGTGTCGGTGTTCGCCGGTGTCGGCGAGCGCACCCGTGAGGGCACCGACTTGATGATCGAGATGACCGAGTCGGGTGTGTTCGAGAAGGCTGCCCTCGTCTTCGGCCAGATGGACGAGCCGCCGGGCGTGCGCCTGCGCGTCGCCCTCTCGGCGCTCACCATGGCCGAGTACTTCCGCGACGTGCAGAACCAGGACGTGCTGCTCTTCGTCGACAACATCTTCCGTTTCGTGCAGGCAGGTTCGGAAGTGTCCACGCTGCTGGGTCGCATGCCGTCGGCCGTGGGCTACCAGCCCACCCTGGCCGACGAGATGGGCCAACTGCAGGAGCGCATCACCTCCACCCGCGGTCGTTCGATCACGTCGTTGCAGGCCGTCTACGTGCCTGCCGACGACTACACCGACCCGGCGCCGTTCACCACCTTCACCTTCCTCGATGCCACCACCGAGCTGAGCCGCCAGATCGCCTCGTTGGGCATCTACCCGGCGGTCGACCCGTTGGCCTCCACGTCGACCATCCTGCAGCCCGAAGTGGTGGGCGATCGTCACTACACGGTGGCGCGTCGCGTGCAGGAGATCCTGCAGCGCTACAAGGAACTGCAGGACATCATCGCCATCCTCGGTCTCGACGAGCTGTCGGAAGAAGACCGCCTCACGGTGTCGCGTGCTCGCAAGGTGCAGCGCTTCCTCAGCCAGCCGTTCTACGTGGCCGAGGTGTTCACCGGCGTCTCCGGCGAGACCGTGCCGGTGGCCGAGACGGTGGAGAGCTTCGAAGCCATCGTCAACGGTGAGCTCGACGAAGTGCCCGAGCAGGCGTTCCTGAACGTCGGTGGTGTCGAGCAGGTGCTGGCCAAGGCCAAGACCCTGCACGAGGGCGCGGCCTGACCATGGCCACCATGCAGGTCGAGCTGGTGTCGCCGGAGCGGATCATCTTCTCCGGCGAGGCCACGCAGGTCATCACGCGCACCCTTGGTGGTGGCGAGATCGCCTTCCTGCCCGGCCATGCCCCGTTCCTGGGGGCGTTGGTGGAGAACCACACGCGCATCACGCTGGCCGATGGCCAGGTGCTCGACGTGGCGGTGCACGGCGGTTTCGTGCAGGTCAGCGGCAACACCGTCAGCATCCTCAGCGACACCGCCGAGCTCGGCGAGCACGTCGACCGCGCTCGCGCACTGAGGGCCAAGGACTCCGCCGAGGAACTGCTGCGTCGCGAACACGACGCGGAGGCCGTCTCCGCGCTCGGTCGGGCACACGCCCGCCTGTCGGCCTCCGGCGGCCTGGCCGGCACCCCGCAGGGCTCACACTGACCCTCGCCGTCGCGTGCGGCCGTCGAGGTGCCAGGCATAGCCTGGCGGCATGGCTTCAACCTTTCCGTTCACCTCAGCACTCGTCACCGGTGCATCCAGCGGCATCGGCGAGGCAATGGCCGAGCTGCTCGGCGCGGCCGGTGTGCCCACGGTCGTGGTCGCCCGCCGCAGCGACCGCTTGCACGCGCTGGCCGAGCGCTTTCCCTCGATCGAGGTGCTCGCGGCCGACCTCGGTTCGGCCGCCGGGCTGGTGGGTGCTCCGTACGGCGGTGTGTACGCCGCGAGCAAGCACGCCGTCGAGGCGCTCACCGAGGCGTTCGGCGAGGTCCCGGACATCGGGCAGCCCGGCACCGGCGGTGGAGGGACCGGGAGCGAGGGCGGCCAAGGTGGCGCCGGCCAGGGCGGCACGGGCGGGCAGGGCGTCGTGAGCGCCCAGGCTCAGCGTCTGATCGAGCAGGCGAACGCTCAGTTCGAGGCGGCGCAGGCGGCGCAGCAGGTCGCTGTCAACGATCCGGAACTCCAGGCCGAACTTGTCGCGCAACTGGTCGCGTCACTGGATCTGCAGCGACGAGGGGCAGACGACGAGCACGGTGCGCGCCCGGTGGCGCAGCAGCCAGCGGCGCAGGAGTCCGGCATGCGGGAACGTGGCCGCGACCTGGTCACCGTACACGTGAGCTTCTCGATTGTGGACGATCGCGAGCGTGCGGCAAGCGCGCGGCGCCTCGTCCAGGCACCAGAGGAGGTCGGAGCCGTTCACGATCAGCAGGTCGAACGCGGCGCGATCGAGTGCCTCCCGGACCTGCCGGCGGTAGGACCGGCTGCGCAGGAAGCGCACCTTGGCCGGCACACCGGTCCACGGCGCCGCAACGACGGACGCCGCCTGCCGAAGCCCGGGCCAGTGCGGCTCGGGCGGCGCGATGACCGACAGGTCCGCAACCCACGGGGCGCCGCGGAGCCATTCGACCAGCCCCCGGGTAACGGTCCATGCGCCGCCGCGCCGGATGTCCGGATCGACGATCGACAGCATCAGGACACGCAGGCCGGTGTGGAGCATCGTCGGTGCGCAACGCGGCGGCTCGGGTGGCGTCACGCGCTGGCTATCAAAGCATAGCCGGTCCCGGGTCGAAATGGCGACGGCGGCGCGGCGGCCCCGGCGGACGTCGCCACGGAGG
>ERZ1026800.1395-NODE-1395-length-15412-cov-2.524370_pt1 | contig 15412 bp, 14 predicted proteins | sample MGYA00520873_ERZ1026800 | MGnify/ENA primary metagenome ERZ1026800 (study PRJEB33270, sample SAMEA104284475) | anaerobic digester metagenome | biome: Anaerobic digester microbiome; feature: mesophilic sludge digester; material: Anaerobic digester biomass...
CAGCTGTAGATACTGATACTGAAGATAAAATTATTAGAAACTTAAAAACAACAAGAAAAGGAAAAACAACGATTTTAATAGCACACCGTGTATCTACAGTAAGAAAACTTGATCGTATCTTACTAATAGACGAAGGTAAAGTTATTGGTTTTGGAACTCATGAAGAGTTACTAGATAATCCTCTTTATAGTAATCTAGTGAGATTACAATCTCTTGAAGAAGAAATTGAAGGGGGTGGACAATAATGCCTAAAGGTGTAAAGAAAATAAGCGATGCAAGGCTTTTTAGTAAACTGCTAGCTTATGGTAAAAAATATATTTTCCATTACATAATTATCTTTTTAGTAATGGTACTTGCTATTGGTGCATCACTATTAACCGATTATTTAATAGGAGATGTAATTGACCGTTTAAATGGTGAAACGCCAGTTGAGATGGCTAGTTTTGCGAGAATTATTTTAATATTTTTAGGAATTATTATTGCAACTTCTATTTTAGAATATTTCTCTGCAATCATGCTGCAAAAAATAGGACAGGGCGTTATTTATAATGTAAGAGGAGATGTATTTAACGCAATTGAACATTACTCTACAAGTATGCTTAAGGAGACTCCAGCTGGTAAATTAGCTACAAGAGTTACAACTGATGTAAATACTTTAAGTGAAATGTATACGTCAGTAATTACTAACCTTTTGAAAAATGTACTTACAATCGTTGGTGTATTAGTTTTTATGCTTGTTATGAATTGGCGATTAGCTTTATATACAATGATTTGTATTCCAATTGTTTTTGTTTTATCATTATTGTTCCGTAATTTCTCTCGTAAGATTTATCGCCAAGTAAGATCTGGAGTAAGTGAAATTAACTCATTTGTAAATGAAAATGTTAGTGGAATGAAAATTACACAAAGCTTTAATCAAGAAGATAGGCAAATGGCTCAATTTGAAGATAAAAATATCTTCTTAAAGAAAGCGCACTTAAAATTAATTTATGGTTTTGCATTATACAGGCCATCAATTTATGTAATTACGATGCTAACAACTTGTTTAATTATTTGGGTTGGTGGATTAGATGTTATTAGTTTTGCTGGTGGGTTTACTGTAGGTGCTTTATTTACATTTATTCAATTAGCGAATAAGATGTTTGGACCATTACAAGAACTTGCAGAGCAATATAATATCTTACAATCTGCGTTTGCTTCAAGTGAGAGAATTTTTGAAGCAATGGGCAAAAAGTCAGAAATTGAAGAAGTGCCGCATCCAGTAGTTTTAGAAGAAATTAAAGGTGAAATTGAGTTTAGAAATGTTTGGTTTAAATACCCAACATCTGATTGGATCTTACAAGATGTAAGTTTCCATATTAATCCAAAAGAAACTGTTGCTTTTGTAGGGGCAACTGGATCAGGGAAAACAACAATTTTAGCTTTGATTACAAGAAACTATGATATTCAAAAAGGTGAAATTTTAATTGATGGTATTGATATTAGACAGATTGAACTAAATAGTTTAAGAAAAAGTATTGGCCAAATGATGCAAGATGTATTCTTATTTAGTGGAACAGTTAAAACCAACATTAATTTAAGAGATGATTCAATTAGTGATGAAAAAGTACATGAAGCTAGTGTTTATGTAAATGCTGATCAATTTATTCAAAAGCTTCCAAACAAATATGATGAGGAAGTTAGAGAACACGGAAATAACTTTTCTTCAGGACAAAGACAATTACTATCATTTGCAAGAACTATAGCTCATGATCCAAAGATTTTAATTTTGGACGAAGCAACAGCTAATATAGATACAGAAACTGAACTTCTAATCCAAAACTCTTTAGAGAAAATGATGAGTATTGGTACAATGTTAATTGTAGCTCATAGATTATCTACGATTCAACACGCAGATAAGATTATGGTTATTAGTAAGGGTAGATTAATTGAACAAGGTAATCACCAAGAATTACTAAAACAAAAAGGACATTATTATAAACTATATCAATTGCAATATGAAGTAAGAGGCGAGGAAAATGGATAGGGAGTTAATACCTGCTTTAATTATCGCGGCGGCAAACGACTTAGATTTAAGTCTACCAGAAATAAACATTTCTAAAATGCCAGATGAAATTAGAGCTTATACTAAATTTCCTCACAAAGTTCTTAACTTCAACCAAAAGTGGCTTAAAGAAGCAAACCATGTAGAGATGGCAGGAGTAGTTTTTCACGAAATGAGACACTTATGGCAATTCAAACAAATCTTGCTTGGTGATGAAAGCAAAGAAGATTTAGAAATAAGTGGAGAAGAATATGAACTTTGGAAAGAGGAATTAAAGAAAAAAGAAAGTGGAGAATTTTCTTTAGATGCTATTCTCGCAATTGAAGTAGATGCTTATGCTTATGCTAATTTACAACTTGAAAAATTACTTGTTCCTTTAGAGGAATTTAATAATGAAGAGTTAAAAAAGTTAGTTAGTTTAAGAATGGAAACAATTAGAAAATAAAATAAAAGCATGATGACAATTAGTGTTATCGTGCTTTTTTTACTATATAATTTGCATTTTTCTCATTAAATGCTATAATAATTATTATAATGGAGTAATTATGGAAACTAAAAAAAGACTAGATTTAAAAAACTTAATTGGAATAATAATTGTTAGTGTAGTAGTTATCACAACGTTTGCTTTAAGTTTATGGTATTTTAATTCAAAAAAAGAACAAGAAGAAAATCAATATTATGTTTATACAATTGACTTAGGAAATTCATTTCAAACTGTAAGTAAAGTTCAAATTATAAGTCAAGACTTAAGTGAAGAAGAAAGACAAAGACTAGGAGAAGAGATGAGAGCTATCCTAGCTGAGCTTGACTTGGAGTTTAATGCAGTTGAAAGAATTGGGGGAGAAAAGTCTACTTTAATGAAAGTAAACGAAAAAGCTGGCATTGAACCTGTTTCAGTATCTGGTGAATTTATCTATGTATTAGAAAAAGCATTAGAAGTTGCCGGTATATCAAAAGTTGATGGTGTTGCTCTGTTTGACCCAACAATTGCCCCTGTATGGCAAGCTTGGGATTTTCCAGAGCTAATCTTTACAACTTATGAAGGTCCGGTTCCTATTGAATATTTACCAACAAGAGAAGAACTTGAAAGTTTACTTCCTTTAGTAAATTATGAAAAAGTAGTTTTAGATAAAGCAAATAACAAAGTTTTCTTAACAGAAGTAGGTATGGCTTTAGATTTAGGATCGGTTGTGAAAGGATATGCAGCTGATAAAATTAAAGAATATCTAATTAGTCAAAACATTGATAGAGCTATTATAGATATTGGAGCTAATATTTTGCTTTTAGGAAATTATGTCAATACTAAAGGCGAAGATATTGATTGGCCTTTATATGTAAGAACTCCCAGCAAAAATTATTTGACAGGCGATTTAAATAAATTAGGTAAAGTTTTAGATAATAAAGATAAAACAGTAGTTACAAGTGGAGATTATGAAAAGTACATTATAGATGAAGATGGTAATCATTATCACCACATTTTAGACCCAAGAACAGGTTATCCTATAGCTAATGGTTTAGTATCGGTTTCTATTATTACTGATGAGTCAATTTTAGGCGATGCTTATAGTACAATGGTTTTCGCTTTAGGTTTAGAAAAAGGAATGGAATTTATTGAGGCAACAGACAATACTGAAGCTGTTTTTGTTTTGAAAGAAGGAAAAAACTATAAAGTCTATGTTTCTAGCGGATTAGAAAACAAGTTTGAATTTAATACATCACTAGAAGAAAAGAATTATCAATATCAAGGGGTATATCGATGAAAGTATTAGAGATTAAAGATTTACATGTAAGTGTAGAAAATAAAGAGATTTTAAAAGGAGTTAACTTAAGTTTAAAGTCAGGAGAATTTCATGCAATTATGGGTCCTAATGGAGCAGGAAAGTCAACACTAGCTGCTGCTATTATGGGGCACTATAATTATAAAGTTACCAAGGGGTCAATAACTCTAAATGGCGAAGATGTTTTAAAAATGAGCGTTGATGAAAGAGCAAGAAAAGGTTTGTTTTTGGGGATGCAATATCCTAGTGAAGTCAGTGGCCTTACTAACGCGGAGTTTATTAAAAAAGCTTTAGAAGCAAGACTTGAAGAAGGTAAAAGATTATCACTATATAAGTTTATTAAAGAGTTAGATCAAGGTGTTTTAGAATTACAAATGAACAAAGATCTGCCAGAAAGATATCTAAATGAAGGATTTTCTGGTGGCGAGAAAAAACGTAATGAAATCTTGCAAATGAAATTATTAAAACCTAATATTGCTTTACTTGATGAAATTGATTCTGGGTTAGATGTAGATGGTTTAAAAGTTGTAGGGGAGGCTATTAATAATATGAAAAGCTCTGAATTTGGAGCAATGATTATTACGCACTATGAACGACTATTAGACTATTTAGATATCGATCGAGCCCATGTTTTAGTTGGTGGTAAAATTGTTAAGTCTGGTGGTTTAGAGTTAATCAAAAAGATAAACAAAGAAGGCTATGATTGGGTGAAAACTGAACTTGGAATTTTTGAAGAAGAAGAAAAACCAATCTCAATTGAAAGTTGTGCAGTTAAAGAATCAGCTGCAAGGCCGAAGAAATGAGAATTATTGAATATAAAGACAACTTAAATAAGCAATCATTTAAAAATGTAATTGATAGTTCAGGTGTTTATGAATTTGTTTTTCTAAAGCAAACACAAGATTTAACTATTAGTGTAAAAGAAAATTTAAATGTAACACTTCATCTTATCTTTAAAGAAACAAATGTGTTTAATTTAAAGTTTCAATTTAAAAATAGTGAAATAAAAATAGTAAATGTTTGTTTAGACGGAGCTAGCAAAGTTAATCAATTTTTTGATGCAAGTAAAAGTAATATTAAAACTTTAAGTTGTTTTAATTCTAAATGTGATAATTTTAATTTAGAAGTAAATTTAAAAGATGATAGTCATATTGAAGTTGATAATATCATTATCAATAAAGAAAGCATGACTCAAATTTATGATTTTAAGATTAATCATTTATCTCCTTATACAGAATCTAATTTAAGAAACTATGCAATAGTAGATAATGATTCCAAACTAGTAATAAATAATACAGGGTTTATTGATTATGACTCAAAAAAAGCTGTTATAAATCAATCAACTACAGGAATAATGTTAGATTTATATTCTTCAATTGAAGCTAATCCTATTTTAGAAATTAATCATCATGATGTTATTGCAAACCATGGAGCTTCAATTGGAGCTTTAGATGATAGCGATTTGTTTTACTTGATGAGTAGAGGAATTTCTAAGGAAGACTCAGAAAGGATAATTATTGAAGGATATTATCGTACGATTTTAGACAAGATTGAAGATAAGGATTTAAAACAAGAAATAGAGAAGAGGCTATAAGTGTTAGACGTAAAGAAAATAAGGAAAGATTTTCCAATTTACCAAAATAATAAAGATATGGTTTATTTAGATAATGCCGCTACTGTCTTAAAACCTAAAAAAGTCTTAGATAAGATGAATGAATACTATACTCACTTTGGAGTTAATATTCATCGTGGCGTATATAAATTATCTTATATGGCAACTAAGGCTTATGAAGAAGGTAGAAGTAAAGTTGCAAATTTTATTAACGCTAATTTTGAAGAAATAGTGTATTTTAAGAATGCATCTGAAGCTTTAAACTTTGTAGCTTTAACATGGGGCGAAGCTAATTTAAAAGAAGGTGATGAAATTATTACTTCTGAGTTAGAGCATCACTCTTCTATTTTGCCGTGGCAACAACTAGCTTTAAGAAAAAAAGCGGTCTTAAGATATCTAAAACTTAATGATGAAGGTAGAATTACAATTGATGCTTTAAAGTCGGTTTTAAACGAAAAAACTAAAGTTATCGCTTTAACATTAGTTTCTAATGTTTTTGGCTATATTACACCAATTGAAGATTTAATTAAAGAGGCTAGAAAATATAATTGTCTAGTAGTAGTCGATGCTGCTCAAGGTATTGCTCATTTACCGATAGATGTTAAGAAAATGGATTGTGATTTTCTAGCGTTTTCTTCTCATAAAGCTTTAGGGCCAACTGGTCTTGGTGTTTTATATGGAAAAAAAGATATCTTCAAAAAGTTAAAACCTTTATTTTATGGTGGAGATATGATTGATAATGTAGAGTTATATGATTCTAGTTATCGTGAAATGCCTTATCGTTTTGAGGTAGGAACACCTGCGATAGCCGAAATTATTGGTTTAGGTTATGCTTTAGAATATTTAAAAGATTTAGGATTAGATAATATTAAAAAGCATGAACAAGAATTAACTAAATATGCTTTAGGTAAAATGAAAGCTTTAAAACATATAACTATTTATAATTCTAATCCTGATCTAGGCATTATTGCTTTTAATTTAGATGGTATTCATCCTCATGATGTAGCTACAATTCTCGATTCAGATAATGTCTATGTAAGAGCAGGACATCATTGTGCTCAGTTAGTAGCCAAAAAATTAAAAATTATTGCTTCTTTAAGAGTATCGTTCTTTATTTATAATGATAAAGAAGATATCGATAAGTTAATTGAAGCGCTAAAGAAAGCTATAAGCTTCTTTTACCAAGGAGAGTAAAATGGATAATTTACGTAACTTATATCAAGCTGTAATAATGGATCATTATCGTAATCCTTATAATAAAGGATTAAAAGGATATCCGAAAGTTCATTTAAAAAATCCAGCTTGTGGGGATGATATTACTATCGAAGCTAAAGTTAATAATGGAGTTATTGAAACAATCAATCATAGTGGAACTGGTTGTTCTATTTGTTGCGCATCAGCTTCAATGCTTTGTTCGTTGATGGAAGGTAAGAGTGTTGATTTTGCAAGAAAAGAAATAAGTAAGTTTTATGATTTAGTTCAAGGAAAAGATGGAGACTATGAAAGTTTAGGCGATGCTAATAGTTTAGCTGGTGTAGCCGCATTTCCTGCTAGAATTCGTTGTGCTACAATTTCTTGGAAAGCATTAGAAATGGTCTTAGAAGGAGACTTAGATGAAGAAAGAGAAATATGATATTGTTGGGGATTATAAATATGGTTTTAAGACAAAAACTGATGCTGTTTTTAAGACTAAAAAAGGTTTAAATAAAGAAGTAATTGAAACAATTTCTAAAGAGAAAAATGAGCCAAAATGGATGAGAGATTTTAGGATGAAATCTTATGAAGAGTTTTTAGTTCATAAATATCCTTCTTTTGGTCCGAATTTAGAATTTATTGATTTTGATGATTATATTTATTATATAAAAGCTACTGATCAAGTAGAAAAAAGTTGGGATGATGTTCCTGATGAGATTAAAAACACATTTGAAAAGTTAGGAATTCCCGAGGCAGAAAGAGAGTATTTAGCTGGAGTAACAACACAGTTTGAATCTGAAGCTGTTTATCATAATCAATTAAAAGAGTTAGAAGAACTTGGTGTTATCTTTACGGATACAGATACTGCTGTTAGGAAATATCCTAATCTTGTGAAACAATATTTAGGAACCGTAGTTCCTTATAATGACAATAAATTTGCTGCTTTAAACTCTGCCGTTTGGAGTGGAGGAACATTTATTTATGTTCCTAAATGGGTTAAAATAGATAAACCATTACAATCTTATTTTAGAATTAATACTGAAAGAATGGGACAATTTGAAAGAACATTAATAGTTGTTGACGAAGGTGCTAGTCTTCATTATGTAGAGGGCTGTACAGCACCAATTTATTCAAGTGATTCTTTACATGCAGCTGTTGTAGAGATTGTTGTCAAGAAGGACGGATATTGCCGTTATACAACTATTCAAAATTGGTCTAATAATATCCTTAATCTAGTTACTAAAAGAGCTCAAGTTGAAGCTAATGGTCATATGGACTGGATTGATGGTAATATAGGTTCGGGATTAAATATGAAATATCCTGCTTGTATTTTAAAAGGAGAATATGCGAAAGGTAGTTGTATTTCAATTGCCTTTGCAAACAAAGGTCAATATCAAGATGCAGGGGCGAAGATGATTCATTTAGCGCCTAATACATCAAGTACAATTATTAGTAAATCGTTATGTAGAGGCGGAGGAAAGGTAAATTATCGTGGTACAGTTTACCATGGACCAAAAGCTTTAAATGCTCGTAGTTTTATTGAATGCGATACAATCATTTTAGATGATAAATCTACTAGCGATACGATTCCATTTAATATTGCTCGCAATCAAAAATCAAGAATAGAACATGAAGCAACTGTCTCTAAAATTAGTGATGAACAATTGTTTTATTTAATGAGTAGAGGAATTCCAGAAGAGGAAGCTGTGGAGATGATAGTAATGGGTTTTATTGAACCATTCTCTAAAGAACTACCAATGGAATATGCAGTTGAATTAAATCAACTAATTAAACTAGAAATGACAGATTCGATAGGGTAATTTATGAAAAAAACAATTTTACTATTTTTATTGCTAATTCCATTTATTTTAACTGGATGTTTTTGTGACAAGTCAAAAGAACACTCTTTTACATTAATTATTCTTAACGAACAAGAACAAATAATTAATGAGAAAGTTGCATTTAATGAAGGCGAAAATTTACTTGAAATATTGAAAAATAAATATGGTTTAGTTTATAATCAAGAACAAGGAAAAATCCTACAAATTAAAAACATTGAGTTAGCAGAAACTGGTTATTTCACAATAACCCTAAATGATGTAGAACAAACTAGTTTTGTTTTTGAGATGAAAGATCAGTATATATTGAAAATTCAGTATCATAAAGAATCATCATTCAAAGAATATGAAGTTACTTTTAAGGAAGTTGATGATACTATAATTCTTTCATATCCATGGCCTAACTCTACCTTAGTATCAAGGCCAACACCTAATGAAAAAGAAGGATATAATTTTAAGGGTTACTATTTAGATAAAGAGGGAACTATAGAATTTGATTTTAATTCTTATCTTACTAGCAATACAGTAATTTACTTTATTTATGAAGCAATAGTAAGTGAAGTTAGTTATACGGTAGAGTTTCCTACACAAGCATTAAGAAAGAAGACAGCAGGGGAAGATGAAACTATAGGAATCATTACTTATGAACCTAATAGTGCTAGTATTAAAACGATGTCTGCTACTAGTAGCGATGATACTAAATTAAGTTGTACTATTTATTTAGATCAAGTAGACAATGTTTATAAAGTGAAAGCAAAATGTTTAGATTATGGAACAGCGAAAGTTATAGTAAATTTAAATGGTACAATTCAAGAATATGACTTTACTTTATATCCAAGAAGAGAAGAAGATGTACCATTTGATGAATGGGTAGAAATGTCATTTGAGGAGCAAGAAGCAATGAGACTTGACAGAGAAAGAAGAGAAAAAGAAGCAGAGGCTAATGAAGTTGCAAGAATAAAAACTTGGTTTGAGGAATGTGTACCTACTATTGCTAGCGAAAGCTTTGAATTGATTAATGGAACAAATGTAGAGAGTGTTTATATAATGTGGCATTCTAATCATAAAGGGGTTATTTATCCTAAAGTTGTTGATGGTGTATATACAGCTCAAGTAACACAAATTACTTATGATGTTGTTGTGAATTTAACATTAACAATTAATTCTTCTTCAGGTAGTGAAGAACTTACAAAAGCTATTACTATTCCAAAAGGATTTGATTTAAGACCATTACCTCAAAGACCATTAATTTTTGCTTATGTTCCTACTTGGGGATATGAAGGAATTAGGCAAGAAGATGTTGCGAAAATTGATGTCTTTAATTTATGCTTTGCTTATGTAACAAATGGTATGTTCACTGTTTCCACAATCGAAGCACTACTACCTACAATTATGCCTTTAAGAGAAGTTGGCAAAAGAGTAGTGATGTCAGTTCAAGATGGGGGTAAAAATGGGCCACCACTTATTCCAGGATTTAGTGCTGCTGTTTCAACGGCAGAAGGTAGAACTACAATTGTAAACCAAATGGTTCAAGCAGTAATTGAATATGATTTTGATGGTATTGATTTAGACTGGGAAGGACCAGGATTTTCATTCTCAAGTAATCCTTCGAGTCCTAATGATATTCAAAATTTCTATTTGTTTGTAAAGGAATTAAGGGCAGCAATGGATGATTCCCCAAGAAAAGATTATTATTAACTGCTGCTTGTGCAATGAGTTATCCAAATAATTATTCTTTAGATAGATTGCAAAATGAATTTGATTATATTCATATTATGACTTATGATGGTGGATCTTCTACTACAACATCACACTGTTCTGCTTTATTACCAGGACCTGGAGCAGCATGGTCTGCCCAAAGAGGATTAAATAATTTTATTGCAACTGGTTTTCCAAGAAATAAATTAACTATTGGTTCAGCTTTTTATGGTAAAAGATATCTTAATGTATCTAGCACAGGTGATGGCTTAGGAGTTAGCGTTGCTCAAGCCGCTTCCACAATGACATACAAAAACCTAAGAAAAGAGTACTGGACAAATTTAAGCGATCAAACATATATTTATACTTCTCAAGAAACTAAAACATCTTGGTATTATAATAAAGATACAAAAGTCTGGATTGGATTTGAAAGTCCATGGGCAGTAGCCGAAAAAGCTAAATGGGCTAAAGCTCAAGGCTTAGGTGGAATAATGTTTTGGGAGTATAATCAAGATTATAATGGCGAATTATTAGCAGCTATGTATAATAATTTTAGATAAAAAGTAAAAGGCAAAAGAAAATCTTTTGCCTTTTGTTTTGCTTGTTTAGTTTTTCAAATAGTGGTATACTAATAACAATAGAGGTGGGTAGTTATGAAGAAAACAGTATTGTATGATGAACACATTAAACAATCAGGAAAGATGATTGAATTTACTGGTTATTTACTTCCCGTATATTACACATCAATTAGCGAAGAACATGAGCTTGTAAGAAATGATTTTGGCTGTTTTGATTGTTCACATATGGGCGAGATTATGATTTCAGGAGAAGATGCTTATAAGTTCACCAATTATCTTGTAACACAAGATTTAAGTGGACCAGATTTAAGAATGAGTTATGGCTTTTTATTAAATGCAAATGGTGGAGTTGTAGATGACATTATGGTCTATAAGTATAATGATTCTAAATTCTTGCTTGTAGTTAATGCTTCTAATAAAGAAAAAGATTATGAGCATATAATGAAACTATTTAAAATGGGTAAATATAATTGTGATGTAAAAGATTATTCAGATGACATTTCTTTACTGGCAATTCAAGGACCTAATGCAGCTAGTTTTCTTCAAAAAGATTTAGTAGATAAGCTAGATGAACTTAAAATGTATGACTTTAAGTATTATAGTATTTTAGGAATGAAATTCTTAATTTCTCGTAGTGGTTATACTGGTGGCGATGGTTTTGAGATTTATGGTAAAAATGAAGATATCTTAAAATTATACCAACACCTAACAAAAAGAGGAATGAAGTCATGTGGTCTTGGTGCTCGTGATACTTTAAGATTTGAAGCAGCTCTACCTTTATATGGACAAGAATTAGATATGGATATTAATCCTTTAGAAGCTGGTTTAAGTTTTGGTGTTGATTTTAATAAAGATTTCTATGGCAAAGAAGCTTTAAGCAAAATTAAAGAAGAAGGATTAAAAAGAAGAAGTGTAGGTTTGGAGTTATTAGGACCAGGAATTGCAAGACATGGCTATAAAGTATATTCTGAAGGTAAAGAAATTGGTTATGTAACTACTGGTTATATGATACCTAATACTAAAGATAGTTACGCGGTTGCTTTAATTAATCGCGATGAGTATAAATTAGATAAAGAAGTAGAAATCTTAGTTCACAAGAGATTTGTAAAGGCTAAGATTATTAAGAAAAAATTCATGGATAAAAAATATCAAAAATAGGAGGAGAAAATGGTAGATATTAAAAAAGGTTTGTTTTATACAAAAACACATGAGTGGGTAAAAGTAGAAGGAAATGTTGCATACATTGGTTTAACAGCTTTTGCAGCTAGCGAATTAGGCGATATTATTTATTTTGAAGGACCAGATGCTGATGAAGTTGCTCAAGGTGTAGAATGTGGCGTTGTTGAATCAGTAAAATCAGCTTCAGATATCTACTCACCTGTAAGTGGAAAAGTACTAGAAGTAAACGAAGCGGTTTTGGATAGTCCAGAATTAATTAATGAAGATCCATATGGTGCTTGGTTAATTAAAGTTGAGCTTTATTCAGAAGAAGAATTAAAGAAATTACTTTCAGCTGAAGCATACGAAAAGGAATTAGCTAATGCATAAGTATTTACCTCATACAGCTAGCGATATTAAAGAAATGCTTGATAAAATAGGTATCAAGACAATTGATGAATTATTCGTAGCTTTAGGAGATATTAAACTGACTAAACCATTAGACATCCCTAGCAAGATGAGTGAAAATGAGTTAAGAGATCATTTTGAAAGACTAGCAAGTAAAAATAAAAACTTGCTTTCTTTTTGTGGTTTAGGTAGTTATGAAAGCTATGACTTCAGTATTATTGATGCTCTTATTTCTCGCCAAGAGTTTCTTACATCTTATACACCATATCAACCAGAAGTATCACAAGGAACATTGCAATATATCTTTGAGTTCCAATCTTATGTTTGTGAGTTAACTGGTATGGATATAGCTAATGCCTCAATGTATGATGGTGCTAGTAGTACAGCTGAAGCTATCTTTATGGCAGTAGCAGCTACAAGGAAAAATAAAGTTTTACTAAGTAAAACAATTAATCCTTATGTGTTAGAAGTTGTAAAGACTTACTCTAAATATCGTGATTTAGAAGTTGAATATGTTTTAGAAAAAGATTTTAGTTTTGATTTAGAAGATTTAAAGAAAAAGCTAAATAACGAAGTTGCCTGTTTTGTAGCGCAAACACCAAATGTTTATGGCATTTTAGAAGACTATAGTAAAGTAAAAGACACTTTAGAAGCGACTGGTGCTTTATTTATTATTAATCAAGAGCCAAGCAGTTTAGCTTTATTTAAAGCTCCAAGTGAATATAACGCCGATATAGCTTGCGGGGATATGCAAAGTTTAGGTTTAAAGAGAAACTTTGGTGGACCAAGTGTAGGCTATATTGCTACTATCTCTAAATATCAAAGAAGACTACCTGGCAGGATTGTTGGTAAGACTGTAGATGTAGAAGAAAAAAGAGGTTATGTTTTAACACTTCAAGCTCGCGAACAACATATTAGAAGAGAAAAAGCTACTTCGAATATTTGTTCTAATCAGTCTTTAATGGCTTTAACTGTTTCAATCTATTTAAGTTTAGTTGGTAAACTTGGTTTAATTGAACTAAGTAAAAGAGCTTATAATAATGCTCATTATTTAGAAGAAGAGTTATTAAAAACTAAGAAATTTAAGAAAGTTACAAATAAACCATTCTACCAAGAATTTGTTTTAGAATATTTAGGTGACCCTAAACTTTTAGAGCAAAAACTTTTAGCTTTAGGTTATTTATCTGGTTATAACATAAAAGATAATTTAATTATTTTCTATGCAAGCGAGGTAAGAACTAAAGATGAAATAGACGGGTTTGTAAAGAAAGTAGGTGAAGTATAATGTACGATAAATTAATTTTTGAAAGATCAAAAAAAGGTCGTGTAGGAATTACTTTACCAAAAACAGATATTAAAGGTTATGCGTTACCAAAAGAGCATTTAACTAAAAGAGATTTATTACTTCCTGAAGTTTCTGAAGTGGATGTTATTAGACATTATACTAATTTGTCACTTAAAAATTATGGAGTAGATCGTGGTATTTATCCTTTAGGAAGTTGTACGATGAAGTATAATCCTAAGATTAACGAAGAGTTATCGAAAAATCCTAAATTTAACAATTTACATCCATTACAACCAGATGTTTCAAGTCAAGGAGCTTTAGAATTAGAATATAATTTAGAAAAATTACTTAATGAAATTTTAGGATTAAAAGCCTTTAGTTTTGCACCTTGTGCTGGAGCTCATGGAGAGTTAACTGGATTAATGATGATAAAAGCTTATCATGAGAAAAATAAAGATTTTAAACGTAAAAAGATAATTATTCCTGATTCTGCTCACGGAACTAACCCAGCATCAGTTGCAATTGTAGGTTTTGAAGTTGTTAACTTACAAAGCACTGAAGATGGTGTTGTAGATATCGAACATTTAAAAGAAGTGCTAGATGATGAAGTAGCAGGAATGATGCTTACTAATCCTAATACGGCAGGTCTTTATGAAAAAGATGTTTGTAAGATTACTAAGTTAGTTCACGATGCCGGTGGATTAATGTATTATGATGGTGCTAATTTTAATGCTTTATTAGGTTTAGCAAAACCTTCTGATATGGGGTTTGACGTTATCCATCTTAACTTACACAAGTCTTTTTCAACACCTCATGGTGGCGGAGGACCTGGAGTAGGAGCTGTTGGTGTTGGCGAAACGCTAAAGACATTTTTACCTAATAAGAGGGTTCATTTAGAAAATGGCTTGTATGTAAGGAAAAAAGAAAAAGATTCAATTGGTAGTGTTAGCTATTTCCAAGGTAACTACAATGTTATTTTAAAAGCTTATGCTTATATCTTAAGTATGGGTAAAGAAAATATTAGGAATGTTGGGGAGATGGCAGTACTTAATGCAAACTATGTTAAGGCATGTTTAGAAGAGTATTATGAAGTTCCTGTTAAGGGAGCGATTATGCATGAAGTTGTATTTAACGGTTTAAAATCGAAAAAAGCTACTACTTTAGATGTAGTTAAAAGATTACTTGATTATGGCTTCCACCCTTCTACAATCTATTTCCCATTACTATTTAGTCAATCAATGATGGTTGAACCAGTAGAAACAGAACCAAAAGAAACAATAGATGAGTTTATTGATGCTTTAATTAAGATTGCTCATGAAGCAGAGGAAAATCCAGAACTATTAAACAATGCACCACATACAACACCAGTAAGAAGACTAGATGAAGTTTTAGCTGCAAGAGAGCTAAAAGTTAAATATCGAGACTTACTATGATTGATGTAATTATTATTGGTGCTGGTCCTGGTGGGTATGAAGCTGCCTTGTATGGTGCAAGCAAAGGCTTAAATGTTGTTTTAGTAAATAAACATAATCTAGGTGGAACTTGTCTTCATTATGGCTGTATCCCAACAAAATCTTACTTCAAACATGCTTCATTAATTAGTGATTTGAAAGATTCAGATTTATATGGACTAGCTAATTTAAGTTATGCTTTTGATTTTGGAAAAGTAAAATCAAGAAAAGATGAAGTTGTGTCTTCTTTAGAAAAAGGTATTAGCTTCTTACTTAAAAAAGCAAATGTTACTGTTCTTGAAGGTGAAGCTAATTTTATCAGCGATAAGAAAATAGAAGTAAATGGGGAAACTTATGAAGCTAAAAAT
>ERZ1026800.1396-NODE-1396-length-15407-cov-3.930236_pt1 | contig 15407 bp, 14 predicted proteins | sample MGYA00520873_ERZ1026800 | MGnify/ENA primary metagenome ERZ1026800 (study PRJEB33270, sample SAMEA104284475) | anaerobic digester metagenome | biome: Anaerobic digester microbiome; feature: mesophilic sludge digester; material: Anaerobic digester biomass...
GCGTTGATCTGGTTGTCCGCACTCTGCAACATAATACAGAAATTGCCCAGGAAACAGTGTTAAACCTGGTTGAGAACCTGACCAGGGTGTCGGAATGTAATTGTGACCATGCCCTTCAAAATGCAATCATTACTCAACCCGAGGTAATCACATCAGCAACCCGGGAGAAACTGGGATTGTTATTAAATAAATATATAGGTTCATGAAGCTGCTGCCCTCTTTTCCAATGACCCATGATGCACTTCAAACCCGATTAATGCGGTTTGCAGCCATCTTCGTTATTGTATATGCTGTAATATTATCCCTATCCCAGGCGGTAAGGCTTTATTCCTGGAATGTCTCATATCGCTGGGAACACTGGTTGGGTGTCGTGGTATGGCTGGTGGGATTTTATTTTTTGGATCGGATCATCCGAAAAGCCATCCCGTCAAGAGACCCTTACCTTTTACCCATCATCGCCCTTCTGACCGGTTGGGGGTTGATGACCATCTGGCGTTTGAATGTAAATTTAGGATTACGCCAAACCCTCTGGCTTGCGCTCTCCATAGGATTAATATCCATTGGATTGCGTTTTCCACAGATTTTGGAACTGCTCCGTCGGTATAAATATGTCTGGCTGGTGGGTATGTTGCTCATTGCAGCCTTGACACTTTTTATCGGTACATTTCCCGGTGGTGATGGACCCAAACTGTGGTTGGGTTGTTGTGGAATATATGTCCAACCGTCAGAATTTTTAAAATTGTTCCTGGTTGTTTACCTGGCTGCTTTTTTCTCCAATCCTCACATTCGGTCACTCAATCTTCTCCAAAAAGTAATCCCAACGCTGGCTCTGATTGGCGCCGCAGTTGTTCTATTGATCCTGCAGCGGGATTTGGGAACAGCAACTCTTTTCATCATTTTATTTACAGCTATTGTTTACCTTGCCACCGGCAGGCGGGAAGTGCTTATCCTTAGTTTGATATTTTTGGTTGTGGCTTCTGTGCTTGGTTACAAGTATCTGGATATTATCCACCTTCGAATCAGCACATGGCTCAATCCCCAATTGGATCCCAGTGGACAATCCTACCAGATCATGCAATCACTGATGGCAGTGGGTGCAGGCGGGCTCATTGGAAGCGGACCAGGATTGGGCAGCCCTGGTGTAGTACCTGTGGCGGTTTCTGACTTCATCTTCTCGGCAATTGTCGAAGAGTCAGGTCTTTTTGGGGCAATTTCACTCCTGTTATTAATGGGCTTACTTGCATTTCGTGGATTAAAAATAGCATTATCAGTTTCCAATGATTATTTACGCTTTCTTGCTGCTGGATTAAGTTTGTTTCTCTTTGCCCAGGGGTTGTTGATTATTGGAGGAAATATTGGAATGTTGCCATTGACCGGGGTTACCCTGCCATTTATATCTTATGGCGGTTCGTCCCTCGTGTCTGCTTTTCTCGCATTTCTTCTGCTTTTACAAATCAGCTCACATACAGAAGAAGAACCTCCCACCATAACCCCAACACACTCTTATCGGGTTGTGGGAGGTGGTATTGTCATTGGATTGGCAATAGCCGCTCTTTTTCTGGGTTGGATTATTGTTATTCAATCCCAATCCCTTGCGACACGCAATGATAATCCCCGCCGCCCGATCGCAGACCGGTATGTTCCCCGGGGAGCCATTCTGGATAGGAAGAATCAACCCCTCGCAGTAACCATTGGGAATCCAGGAGAATACATTCGTCAGGTGACATATCCGGATTTGGGAAACACAATCGGTTATTCACATCCATTGTTTACCCAGGGTGGTTTGGAAGCCAGCCTTGACTCGTACTTGCGTGGTTTGCGGGGTAATCCAAGTTCCTGGGTCTGGTCCACCCAGTTGGTTTACAGCCATCCACCTCCCGGTCTTGATGTACGCCTGAGTCTGGATCTGGATTTACAGATCGCTGCGGATGATATTCTTGGAGATCATGCCGGTGCCTTGATCTTGCTGAATGCAGATAGCGGAGAAATCCTTGCACTCGCATCCCATCCGACATTTGATCCCAATCAGATGGACGTGCTTTGGGATACCTACCAGCATGATTCGGGCGCCCCATTGATGAACCGTGCCACACAGGGTTTATATCCAGCAGGCACGGCAATGGGAGTATTCCTGCTGGCAGATTCCGGCAGCCAGATCAGCTTAAATAGCAGCCCATTGGAATTGATCCACTCCACATCGAACCGCACACTGGATTGTTCAATACCCATGTCTGGAACCATATCCTGGGGGACGGCAATTGCAGCAGGCTGCCCAGGCGCAGTTGCCCAGCTTGCTGAAATTAATGGTTCGGAATCAATTCTATCCCTTGTAAAGCGTTTGGGATTCCTCGATGCCCCGGATTTTGAATTGCAGACTGCCCCACCCCAAATTCCATCCACATTATCCACACCCGTTGATTTTATCGATAACCCCTCCGTCATGAAGATTTCACTCCTACAGATGGCAATGGCTGCCGCATCCCTACAAAATCAAGGTGTCCAACCGGCTCCCCGCCTTACAATTTCAGTTGAATCCGGCAATCAAGGTTGGGTAGCACTGCCGGTGGGTCCCACATCCCAAACCTATTCATCTGCCGGATTATCCCGCATAACCAGAGCCCTGCAGGCAGGATCTTTTCCCATCTGGGAGACCGTTGCATCGACAAGCAGCTCTGATGAGCCTGTCTCCTGGTTTATAGCAGGAACCCTGCCGGAATGGACAGGTACCCCCTTCACACTGGTTATGGCAATTGAAGAGGAAAATCCTCTCCTGGTCCAACAACTTGGTTTGGAATATCTAAAATTAATTCTCAAGTATTAATTTTCTGTCTGTCCCAAGTTTTCAAATCAAAAATAATTATGTTCAGGGGGGTAATTAATTATTATTACTTGACTATCCCACCCATTCAATACACCCTGCCTAGAATGATATAAGTGACCAATCAGGTTATTTATGATATGGCTATGCGAAGTTGATGACTTATCTCACCTCCTGTCTGATGGTAAAAATCCGCATTCCTTTTTGGTTAACCATTCCTCCCCCGATATGATCTCCGGATGGATCAATGACCACACCCCATGTCTGCATATAAATCCTTATCAACATGATTATTCTACAACCCAATCAAGATGGTGCTATAATCTTTTCTGATTGTGTCATGATTACATCAGTTCTCGTTCTTAACGCCAATTTTGAGCCAATCCATATTTGTTCGATTAAACGGGCGATGGGATTGATTATTACCGGTCGGGCAGCCATGCTGGCAAACGGGCGGGGGGAGATCCATACTCCTACTTGCTCGTATCCATGTCCATCAGTCATCCTGCTAAGCCGGATGGTTCACCGCCCCCGTATTCATTTGAAATTAACCCGGCGGGAAGTCTTTCGGCGTGACAACAATATGTGCCAGTATTGTGGCAGACACACATCCGATCTCACCATCGATCATGTAATTCCCCGTCATCTTGGTGGCGAACATACCTGGAACAATGTCGTTGCTGCCTGCCCTCCCTGCAATCACCGCAAGGGTGGACGCCTGATGGAGGATACTGGCATGCATCTGCTTCATTCACCAGTGGAACCGCCATCCTCGGCATTTTATATTTTTGGGCGGCATCTTTCCGGCAACCAGGAGTGGGAACCCTACCTGATCGGTTGGTAAGTAATTATTTCGTGACAAGTATTTCCATCTGATCCTTCGCCAGGGTAACTTTACCAGTGAAGGACTGACTGGCTTCCAGCCTGATGCGTTCAGAATCAGCGTCAGGCGGATAATGGATTAGATACAACTCCCCGACTTCTGCTTTTTGGGCAATCATTCCCGCCTGTGACGGGTTTGAATGACCGATCTCGGTTCCCGTGGCTTCGTGGATCAAAATATCCGTGTTTTTTGCAAGGTTAACCATGGCTTCACAAGGTTCTGTATCCGAAGAATAAGCAACTGATTTTCCATGTTGACGAAATTCCATGCGCAGCCCGATGGTGGGTATTAAATGCTTCATGGGCGAGGACAGGATTCGGAAATCGACATCATCAATAATTATTGCTTCCGGTTTCTCTTCAACCTGAAAAAAGCTGACCGGATAGAAATTAGCCCAGGATTCCCATCCGTACAGTTTCATGGTCTCCTGGGCGCGTTCAATGGTATGGGAAAGTCCATGGATCCGTAAAGGTAATTGGCGGTGAAGCAGCCACATATCCATCAGGAACAAGGGTACACCCGAAACATGATCCGGATGGAAATGTGTAAGGATTAAGTCTGTAATTTTATTGAAATCAACCCCGGCTCGACGGATGTGTAATAATGGATATCCAACACAATCCACTATCACAGCCCGCTCCCCTTCCGTGATTAACAGGTGGGTATTGTTTTGATATTCATCCGCAATGGAATGAGCAGTTCCAAGGAAAACGATCCGACCCATAACAACCTCCCTTGTTATTGATCAATGCTTTCCGATCCGCCTTCCATTTGTTCATTTGTTGGAATGGCTGCATGTTTTTGCCTTGGGAAGTGTCTCCAAACCAGGGTGGCAATTGCAATGACTCCAATGATCATCATGAATGTTTGATTGGCATTAATCCCTGCAATCTGTGCGGAATCCAATCGTAAGAATTCCAACAGGAAACGCCCCAAGGGATAAATCACAAGATAGGCAAGAAAAACATCCCCATGTTTTAATTTATCCGCGAATTTTTTGCCCGCCCATATCAAGAGGAACATTCCACCGATATTCCAAAGTGATTCATATAAAAACAGGGGATGATAATATTCTACGCTGGCATATTCTGGTAATCGAAACAGTGGGTCTATATATAATTTCCAAGGCAGATTCGTGGGTGCTCCATAGACCTCCTGGTTGACAAAATTCCCCCAGCGACCAATCGCCTGTGCCAGTAACAATCCTGGGGCGATAATATCCGTCCATTGGGCAAAGTTCAGTTTATTCTTTTTGGAGTAGATAAACAACGCAATGACTCCGCCAATGACCGCACCCGGAATTCCCAGCCCGCCTTTCCAGATAATCAGCATTTCCAATGGATGGGTCAGGTAATAAAGAGTTGTAATTCCCTGTTCCTGCATGGAAGGTGGCGGAGTCAGGATATGCCAGATTCGGGCTCCAATCACACCTGCAATAAGAAGCCAGATTAACATATCCCATACACGTTCAGGATCCTGCCCTGCCTTTTTTGCCCGGTAGTTTGCCATGACAGCAGCCATGACTGCTCCAAACATGATGATGATGCCATAAAATCGGAAGTACAGCTCCCCCAGGTGTATTCCATAACGATCAATCATACAAATCCTCCAGGATTTCCAGGTTATTACTTCAGGGAATGAGTATTGCGAGCCACATGGTAAATGCGTTGCAATGCTGTGAAATTGGTTAGAATGGCAAGAATCCATAATGCAGCGATTGGCACATTGAATATCAGGCAGGGAACCAGCACAAGGTATCTTTCCACCCTGCTCAGTAGACCAACCTTGGCGGTTTCACCCACTGCTTCCGCCCGTGCCCGGGTATAGGATACCAGCACTGAGCCCGCTGCTGCTAAATAAACCAGGAGGGAAGCCAATACATTTTGTTGCATAAGAAAATAATAAAGTAAACCGCCAAAAATAAGCAATTCGGAATATCGATCCGTGACAGAATCAAAGAAAGCACCAAACCGGGTGGGCTCACCCTTCAAGCGAGCCATGGTTCCGTCCAAAGCGTCAATTGGCCAGATCACCAGGATCACCAAACCTCCAGCCATGATGTGACCCAGTCCCAAAAAAATTGCAGCTGCAAGGTTTCCCATGACACCCAGTATGGTGATTGCATTTGGTGAAACCCCAAGTTTTAATAAAAAACTGCCTATGCCATCCAACACGACTTTGAAATATTTTCTCAGCCACTGCTCAAGGCTGAATTGCGGTTGGCTTTCAGTTCCATTTGCGGATTGTTGAGTTTCAGTCAAGGCAAATCCCTTTATTGTCCAAATATCGTCAATTCATATATGAATCTGCGCTGTATTGTACCACTGGCAACCCACACCTGACAGGATGGATTAACCCTCTTCAGGATAATCCTTTTCTTCTCCACCCTCAATATCATCCTCATTACCTATTAATATTTCCCGATCCCGACCAGCTCCCTGATAGGGTCCTACATATCCGCGTGCTTCCAATTCATCCAACAGACGGGCTGCCCGGGGAAAACCGATCCTTAACCGCCTTTGGAGCATGGACGTACTGATGCGGCTGCCTTTTTTAAGGATTTCAATTGCCCGATCCAATAATTCATCGGTTCCTTTCTCATCGGAACCAACCAATCCTTCCCATGGTGGAGTCTGTACCTCATTTGAAGTGGGTTGGAATTTGTTCCAGTAAGCAACCACCTGTTGCACTTCTTCATCTGCAACCATCACTCCCTGGACACGTTGGGGAGTACCCACTTCCGGGTTGAGGAATAACATATCACCCTTGCCCAATAAGGTTTCTGCACCTACAGTATCCAATATGACACGTGAATCTACTGATGAAGCCACATTAAACGAAATGCGTGCCGGAAAATTAGCTTTAATTAAACCTGTTACAACTTCAGTGCTGGGGCGTTGTGTCGCCACAACCAGGTGAATTCCAACTGCCCGCGCCATTTGTGCCAATCTCACCAGACTCTTCTCGGTTGGTTCCGGTTCCAACATCATTAAATCTGCCAGTTCATCAATAATAATGACAATTCGGGGCAATCCCGGCTGTTTTCGACGTTTTAATTTTCGGTTATATGCATCCAGATCGCGTGCCCGGGCTTCCTCAAGAACCTTGTAGCGATTTTCCATTTCACCAATTGCCCATTTTAATGCCCCAACCATTCGTTCGACATCTGTTTCCACAGGTCCCAATAAATGAGGTAATTTATTAAACCTCACCAATTCAACCATCTTGGGATCCATCATGACCAGACGCAACTCATCCGGGGTATTGTTCATCACCAGGCAGGTCGCTATGGCAGCAATACAAACCGATTTACCCGATCCTGTTGTCCCAGCAATCAAGACATGCGGCATCCTTCCAATATCTGCCACGACCGGCTGCCCTGACACATCCAGGCCCAAACCGACAGCCAGGGGAGTGGACATTCTGATAAATTGCTCGGATTCCAGGATGGGGCGAAGCCTGACCAGGGCAGCGCGGGAATTGGGAATTTCTATTCCGATGTATGATTGCCCTGGAACCGGCGCCTGGATTCGCAAGCGATCTGCTGCCAGGGCAATTGCCAGGTCACGGGTCAGGTTTTTCACCTGAGCGACGCGAACTTTATGTTGAACGATCTTGCCATCCGGACCTGGTCTCTCCACATAAAGTGGTTCGACTGCAAATTGTGTCACTGCCGGTCCGACCCTGTAACCAATCACCCGCACCGGGATGCCAAACTCTGCCAGAGTGGTTCGGATTTGAATTCCAATTGTATGGATTTGATCTTCATCCGGTTGAAGTTCCTGTCCATGATACAGGTGAGTTAAAGGCGGCAGACGGGGATCCCTCTCTCTTGGTTGAATGGTTGGCTCCTCATTAAGATCCTCATCGTCCTTCAATTCTGGTGGTTCAATGTCAGAGATCTGGCTCACCTCATTGGATGACGAATGGAGAGCGGCTTCCTCTTCCATCCAATTTTTGAGTAACCGAAGAAATTCAGCCCCAAACCCTGATCCGATAATTCCTGTAATGAATACCAACACCAACCAGAATATTGAATTCCAGGTCGGGGAGAACCATTGTCCGGTTAATTCTGACAGCCCCCAGCCAATTACCCCACCATCCAGACCTGAATCCGCCCGTTCCAGTGAATATCCGCCCAAAGCAGCCATGATGACAAGCAAACTAAAAAACAAACCTTCAAGGGCAAGAATCCGACCTAATTTTAGGTGAACGGGATGTCGGCTCTTGACCCGGAATGCAACCCAGCCCAACCAGAGCAGTAATGGAGGAATGGCATAACTCCCCCATCCCATCCATTTCCTCAAAACAACCCCCCAGGGAGATACGAATGATCCCTCAGTCAATCCCACCAGGACCAATAACGTGAGTAATCCAAATGCAATTAATAGAATACCCAACAGATCGTAACCGAATCTAGAGAGTCTCGACCGCCATTCTTCGATACGGTCCAGCCAACTTCCGGCATCCTCTGCCCCGGCTTCAGGAGATTGTTTTTGTGGTTTATTTTTACGGTCTGAGTTACGACCACTCATTCGATTTGTACCAAAGCAAGTCCCAACCGTCTGCGGTTAATATCCATATGTAATATTCTAACATGTACCCGGTCACCTGTATGCAATATGGAACCAAGCTGATCTGCTGATTCAAGGTGAGGCATCGAAGAAATATGGATCAACCCTTCAACTCCATCCTCAAGACGTGCAAATGCCCCAAAATTTGTCAATGTGGTAATTATTGCTGGAACAATATCACCGGGCTTATAACGTCGTGTCAAGCTCTCCCATGGGTTTGGCTGCAGCCTTTTCAGGCTGAGGGCAATCCTGCCATTCTCTAAATTCATCTGCAGAACAATAACATGGACAGAGGTTCCCACTTTAAGAACCTCTGCCGGATGATGGACACGCCCCCATGAGATTTCTGAGACATGGACCAACCCCTCCAAACCACCCAGGTCGATAAAGGCACCAAATTCAGTAATATTTGTGACAACACCAATCATCTTCATTCCGACCCGAATGGAATGGAAGAGTTCCTTTCGTTTTCCTTCCCCGGCACAGGCAGCCCGTTCAGACAATACAACCCTTCGTTGAATTGGATCCGATTCAATTATTTTTGCCCGAATCTGCCTGCCGATGTACTGTTTCAGTTCACCACGGAATTCATCAACAGGTATATCAACAGGAATATCCACCAGATGCGAAAGAGGGATGAATCCTTGGATTCCGTCACCTTTCACCAACAACCCTCCTCGATTGGCGGCATGAACAGTAACCAATAGAATAACATCCTTTCGATGTGCATGTTCTACTGAAGTCCAATCCATCTTTTGGCTTGGAATCAGTCCGTGCTCATCATCATCATGGAGATGATCTTCTTCAACCAGCTCCCTTTCATGGTTGAGAACAGCTGACCACCATTCTTCGTCAAAATTTTCGGGGTCCTCATATTGCTGTATGGAATCAAGATTGTCGACCAAACCCCACCTCCCTGCTTTACAACAAATTTAATTTATGAGTTTGCTATCTGGATAATGAAAGAAATAGAAAAAGCTATTGAGGTAGTTCTTGAACTTCACCATGATATTGATCATTGGTGTGTGCCTGGGCTTCCATTTCAAGAATTGCCCTTGCCACCGTTTCAATCGCCACCCGTTGTTTTCGATATAAATCAGCTTCAGATAAAGCCAGCCGGGTTGCGATTTCCCGCACCTTTTTACCCTGTAGAAATTTTAATTCAAGGATATTATACAATATCCATTCAGCAGTGAAGCGTCTTTCGCCCTCTGGACGAACACGTTCAATGGCAGTTCGCAGAACCGCCCGCAAGGCATTTGCAGGATTACCATCATGGGCATCTACCGCATACTGAATAATTTTAAGTCGCATCATTGGGTTCTGGGTTAATCGAGGTCCACCCCAATAATGAGATAAGGCATCCCGAACCCATTGAACCATTTCCTGTTCATTTACAGAAATGTTGCTCATCAAGGCGTCTTGTTGCTCTTGAGGAGGAGAGGCGCGCAATTGTTGAATAAATTCGACTCGAGACGTGAGTGCTTCCATGGTTTGGAAGACCTGTTCCTGCATTCGACGATCCTTTAATGCCATTGCGGATCTTTGAGCAAGAGAGTGCAAATTCCTTTGTTGTTCTTCGTCCAAAGTCAGTACACCCGCTTCAGTGACACCGAGAAGACCCAACAATTCATTGGTGTCATTATTCTCCCGAATGGCAATTAATAAATCATCACCCCAGCGGTAAAACCCGGCAGAATCACCATTTTGCTTCAGAAATGCAGATAACTCATCAGAGATCAATTCATCCTCATGATCAGATGGATGATCGAAACGATTCTTGCCTGTTCGGACAACCAGCTCCATTCCTTCCGGTCTCAGGGTTATCAAATACGCTCCCGGTGCCTGTAAGCGGTCACAAACAACAGCCACGACCAGTTCAAAAAATTGATGCAGATCGTTTCGGGTAAGAAGCCGATCCTCCAAAGAACGAAGCATATCCAGATCACGCCGGTCACTTCCCCAAAACATGACCCGTTCAATCATCGGTCCAAACAAGGTTATCAAATGTTCACATAATAAAATGGTGACCACCATGATAATGGGCACAAATGCGTTATAAGGCAGCCCGACTGCCTGTCCAGCCCGGCGGACGATTGTAACAAAACCCAGGGTAAGGCTGGCAGTGGCTGGTCCCCGCATGATCCATTTAAACAGGCGTGCTTTTACAACACGGTCAGACCAGTATGTATCAAAAAATGCCACCGCATAACCCATGACAATCAGTAAACCGCCCATGAGTAAGTTGGTGAGGACAGCCACACTCCAGAAGATGCCAGGGTGATTGCCTGCAAATTCTGAACTAAATAATAAAAATGGAAAGGATCCCAACGGAGGTGCCACCGCGCCCATGAGTAAATACATCATCCTCCTGCGGCTGGTGGGAGTAACAGTCCGTTTATATGCCCTGGCAAAGTTATACCCAGTGAAGATCATCATCATGATGTAATAAACGACGAATATGTCGGTTAACCAGGTGGCTTCCAAATGTGGAGCTGGCGGTCCTTCGATGATAAGTGGTCCAACCAAATCATCCAGAATTAGGCTAAAAAGGAAGCCTATGGCAATTAGATAGGAAATCCGGATTAACCAGACCCGCCGTCCACAACTGGGTCTACCAGTTGTCTCCAGAACAGCATCAGAAAATTGAAAATAAGCGGTCGGAAGAAATATTATCCCAATCCATTGAACTCGTAACGCCAGCGCAATCAGCCAGGTCTCAGATGCAGAACTACCCAAAGCTTCTGCAGAAAAAATGATTGCCACACAGACCAGGATGAACGCATAGATCCGGACTACATTCTGACGCAGGTTGAATGTTAATGCATAGAATAACAATGAGAATGCAGTAATGGCAATCCCGGCGGTCAGAATCTGGCTGATCGTTATCAATAATTCCATACCTGCTGTTGACCAATCATTGACCATAAACGTTCACTTCGTAATCATATTAGCGCAAGACCTTGCTAAAAAATATACCGATATCCTGGTTGGGATAATACTGGTCAAAGTAACCACTGAAACGGTATCCTAATTTTAATGCCAGCTGAATCATGGGATAATTCTTCGACTGCATCTCCAACACAATCATTCGTAAATTCATTTGGATGGACCATGCATGACCAAACAAAACCAGGGCACTACCAATCCCCTGCCGTCTGAATTTTTCCTCTACTACCAGGTCTTTTACCCAGGCAGAATTAGCCGCCTTGTCTTCACTAATACCCATGAAACCAACCATCGAACCATTCAATTCTGCCACTGCAATTGCAGAATATTCATTCCAGATACGACCCAGCATCTCAGGTTTTCGTGGATATTCCACAAATGCCGGGCGTGGTAATCGAGCCTGGCGGAACGTTATCATCTCCTCCCCTTCATCCACCACATGATCCATCTGCCACACGATTGGTGTCCGATAATGATGGGTTAATTGAATTAAAACCGAAATATCTTCGATTTTTGCAGGACGTATTTCAATTTCTGGCATTTATTCAACCTTTAAGTACATATAATCTAATTGGATATAAGAATCCGAACCGGGATGATGCAGGCTGGATAGGGTGTATTCTGATTATCATACACCACCAGCCGTAACAAATAATCTCCGGGGGTAAGTGCTGATGTATTCCACTGGTTAATCTCTTGAGTATCGACTGTCTGGGGACGATTCCCCCCTGCTATGGTCTGCCATTGGTCACTACCGGGTGTCGAATATTCATATTTATAAAATCCCAGGCTGGGGATATTTACGATAACGCCAAGATCAACCGTACCGCGCAATTCATCACCTGTCTTCGGTGAAGTCCATTCCACTTTGCCAGCCAGGCACCCTTCCTCCAGTGTGGGCACCGGGGTTGGCAAAAGTGAAACCACTTCGGTGGATTCTGGAACTGCGACCGCCAAAGTAGTTGTGGGTGTTGCAAGGATATTTACTGTCGTTGTAGGTAAAGGCTGGTGAGTTGCAACTTCCGGAGAGACGAAAGAAACTAGCACGAACTCTGCCGCCAGGAATAACCCTACCATAATCATCATACTGACAGAAGTTGTCAGTTTGTGATGGGCGGATTCGCGTTCCAATCCAAATTGTGCACTGGAATATTCCTTCAGCCCTACCAAAACACGCCTTAAATACACCAAGCCCAACAAGCCAAGGATCAGGTAAACCCAAAATTGATATTGTTCTAAAAATTGAAGTAATGGAACCATCCGCGCGTCTCATCATTCCCTGCTCCCACCCAGCATGGATATGATAGCTTCTACAACTTTTCCAGAACGCCCCTGATAATGGTGGTCATTTTGGGAACCAGGATTTTCCCGGCTTCCAGCACCTCTTCATGGGTCGTAACTGTACTTCCATCCAAATTCGCTGCATTACTGATACCGGATATTCCCAGCACACGGGTTTTTCCATGAACAGCAACTGTCACTTCGGGTACTGTGGACATGCCCACAGCATCCGCACCAATAATTTTTAAAAATCGTAAATCAGCAGGAGTTTCAAATGTGGGACCTGCCAGACCGACATACACCCCTTCCTGAATCGACACCTTATTTTCAGCAGCCACGGTTCTGGCTAGTGCCAACAGATCCCGATCATATGCGCGGCTCATGTCCGGAAACCGCTCTCCAAATTCCACCAGGTTTGGTCCCCGTAATGGATTGAGACCGTTCATCCCCATCAGATTTATATGATCGTTAATCAACATGACATCACCCGGACGAAAGCCCGGATTAATGGCTCCAGCAGCGTTGGTGACTATCAAATACTGAATACCCATCATTTGCATGACCCGTATCGGCAGGGTCACCTGGTGCATGGAATAACCTTCATAATAATGAATTCGTCCCTGCATGACCATAACAGGTTTTTCTTCCAGGCTACCAATCACCAGCCGTCCGACATGTCCCTGGACCGTTGATGATGCCCAAAAAGGAATCTCAGAGAATGGAATGCTGTCAGGATTCTCCACTGCATCCGCCAGCCCCCCCAAACCGGAACCAAGAATAATTCCCACGCGTGGGTGGGTTGCTGTTCGAGCAATAATTGCTTTTGCAGCTTTGTTAATTTCTTCAATTGTGAACCACTCGCGCATAATTCCTCCAATAAAATTATATCAGATTTGCCTTGAATGCTTCGATTGTCCGCGCGATGGCTGAATCATCAATCCAATAATGAGTCACCAATCGAAACCGGCGGGTGCCCACCACCCCAACCTTAATCCCCCAACTCTGTAAACGGGATGCCATATCCCCCGCGGTCAATGGAAAATCAGGCGCCAGCGATGGAAAAACCATATTCGTTTGGGGGGTTCCCATTTCAAAAACAATTCCTGGCAACCGGATTAAACCTTCAGCCAACCATTGTGCCCGTGAATGATCCTCTCCCAATCGTTCAGTCATTTTTTCAATGGCAATGATTCCTGCAGCTGCCAATATACCCACCTGCCTCATGCCACCCCCAAGCATCTTGCGAATCCGGCGGGCTTTGGCAACGAATGAATGAGATCCACATAGAACCGATCCCGCGGGAGCACATAAACCTTTGCTTAAACAGAATGTCACTGAGTCTGCCGGGATTGTCAGCCGTTTCACCGGGATATTGAGGGCTGTGGCTGCATTAAATATTCGCGCTCCGTCCAGATGCAAGCGCATTCCCCGTTTGTGCGCCAGGTCCCCCACTGCCCGGGTATATTGTTCAGATAAGACCACCCCGCCGCGACGATTATGTGTGTTTTCCAGAATAACCAGCCGGGTGATTGGTTGATGCACATCGTCAGGTCTGATCGAGCTGGAAATATCCTCCAGGCGGAGTGTCCCATCAGGTTGATTTTCAATGGTGTGGGCAAATATTCCACCCAGAGCTGAAATTCCCCCGCCCTCCATTAGAAATGTATGCGCAAGATTTCCCATCAGTACTTCGTCACCGCGTTCACAATGAGCAAGTACGGCAGTCAGGTTACCCATGGTCCCCGAAGGTAAAAATATACCTGCCTGCATACCCATTTTTTGTGCCGCCAATTCCTCAAGCCGATTGACCGTTGGATCTTCCCCATACACATCATCTCCAACCTCAGCCCGAGCCATAGCTTCACGCATTTCGGGGGTCGGGCGAGTCACTGTATCCGAACGTAAATCTATCCAGCTCATTCCAGCCTCCTGAAAATTATGACCGCAACCGGATGATGATATTTTCCATATCCTGTGGGAGCGGTGCTTCAAATGATCGCTCAGACGTTTCACCAGGTAATTTTAAACACAATTTATAGGCGTGCAATAACTGACGGGAAACAGGCAAACTCGGTTTCCGACGCCCATACAAAGTATCACCAACAATTGGACATTCCAGGAAAGCAAGATGAAGACGAATTTGATGAGTTCGCCCCGTCATTGGATAAACGTGAATCAGGGAATGATTGGGATATGATTCCATCACTTTGTATTCAGTGATTGCCTCCCGACCTTTTTCCAGTGATGTAATTCCCATTTTCTTCCGGTGAACTGGATCCCGCCCGATGGGGGCTTCGATCCTTCCAATAGGAGTTGGGGGATTTCCATCCACCAGGGCAACATATTCCTTGTGTACCAACCGATTTTTAAATTGCTCCTGGAGGTAACGATGGGTTCGATCATTTTTGGCTACCAGAATTAATCCGGATGTATCCTTGTCCAATCGATGAACAATTCCCGGACGTACCTCACCGCCCACACCTTCCAACTCAGGTGCATGGGCAAGGGCGGCATGAACCAGTGTCCCGCTCCAATTTCCAGCCCCCGGATGGACTACCATTCCTGCTGGTTTATTAACGATCATCAAATCATCGGATTCGTATACTATATCGAGTGGAATGCTTTCCGGTTGGATGCCTGCCGGCTCAGGTGGTGGGATCAGGATACTGATCACTTGCCCTTGAGCAAGGACCGTCCCCGACTTTATAACAACCTCATGATCAATTTCGACATATCCCGATCGTATGAGACGTTGTAATCGTGAACGCGAAAGATCCGGAAGGCATGACACCAGGAATTTATCCAATCGGTTTTCCCCATCCTGATATCGAAACACCTGGCGGACTTCAGTCATGATGTACCTTCTTCACCAGTTTTTGATATGTTGGAAGAGGTTTCAGAT
>ERZ1026800.1398-NODE-1398-length-15403-cov-5.009623_pt1 | contig 15403 bp, 25 predicted proteins | sample MGYA00520873_ERZ1026800 | MGnify/ENA primary metagenome ERZ1026800 (study PRJEB33270, sample SAMEA104284475) | anaerobic digester metagenome | biome: Anaerobic digester microbiome; feature: mesophilic sludge digester; material: Anaerobic digester biomass...
TAACCGCACTCAATCCCCATCATATACGCTTTGACGACATCGGAGATATACCTCCCCTTCTGCTCTGGCGTCATTTCAAGACGGTATGCACGTTTGAACAACTTGCAGAAGAACCGACCCCATTTGTAACCCTGGTTTTTCATTGGTCAATTCAAGTTAGAATGGTAGGTCGTCTTCCTGCGGGGTCAACGGTTCCTGATCATTTGCCTGGGCCCCTGGCTTCACCCAGGGCTCACTCAGTGACACGGAGAAGTACTTCATCCCCGATTTGCTTTCCTTCAGCCACAAGGCGATTTCCATCTCCTTGCCGTTGGCGTTCACTACTCCCCGGTAATCCGGGTGACTCTGTGCCGACTTCTTCTCGTTTTTGAAGATGGCGCCGGTGTTAATTTTGTTCTCGCTCATTTTGTCTTGATTTAAAGTTATTGCTGTTGATCGTTACGTTCTTCGGTAGTTTGTCCGCCCCTCGGCTGCGGTAGTAGTCGAATACCCAACCGATCGTGCCCGGTGTTGCCGGTTCGCGGGGGTTGAGTTCGATGCGGGGCGGTTGCTTTTTCATGTCCTTACGTTTGCTGGTTTCTGTAATTCGCTTTCGCGTTTCTTGGCTTCCGGTGAGTGATATTCCCGATGATGGCAGTCCCTGCAAAGGGATACCAGCTCAAATTGGAATTCCCTGGTAAAGTGCGCGTATGTCAGGTGGTGGACGTGGTCCGCAGGTTTACCGCAAATCTGGCACAGTCCGCCGTCGCGGTTTACGATCATGGACCGGAGTTTATACCACTCTTCGGATGTTATGTACCGGTTGTAATCTGCGAACATCACGCATTCCTGTTTCCTGCGCAGCTCTTCGATAAATGCCGTTATGTCTTCCGATTCGCTTTGCCACAGGCCGGAGTAGAATTTCTGGTATTTGCTTTCCTTCCGCCTCCTGACGTTGTTCAGGTCGTGTTCATTCTGTTTTAAAATCTTCTGGTCCCTGCCGTGGCATTTCGGGCAGTAGTTGCGCAGTTGCTCTGATCCGTTGTCAAGTTCAAAGAGGATCAATTCGTATTCGTGTTCGCATTCCAGCTCGGTGCGCTTATACGCTCCGCACTCCTGGCAGTAAAAAACGGCGCATGTTTTAAACTTCCGCACGCTCATGGGAAGCTGGCATGATTCGCAGTATTTTGGTTCAGAATGGAACATCTTCCCTGTCATTTTTTGATCCAAACCAGTCTGTTTGTTCCACGCGTTTTGCGCTCCCGTTAGTTACGACCTCCGGGATTCCGTCGCCGTTCACCATGAACTGGAACTTTGCGAAGTCGATCCCGCGGCTCAGGTCGCAGTTCACCTCTGAATAGGCGGTGTTCACCGGGTCTTTGACGATCGACAGGATGATCTCCGACTTCTTCATTATCGCGCTGCCGAGGTGGCCGGTGGCGAAATTGTCGTTTTTGTTCTGGTGGATTACTGTGGTGATGTGGCAGTTGTAGACCTTCGTCAGGCGCAGCAGCATGGTGGATACCCTGGTTGCTTCATCCTCTTCGTTTATTCCGATGGCAAGGTCAGCGATTCCGTCGATCACGCAGAATGCCGTTTTATCGCCGTACTTTTTGAATGCAAACTCGATGATCTGGCAGCGCTCCATCGGGCTGAACTGGCGAAGACTGAAGGCGTAGACGTTGGTCAGGTGGCCTGCCATCCGCTTTATTCTGGCGATGGTATTGTGGCAGTCGTAGTCTCCCTGTTCCGTGTCGAAATACATGATCACCGGCTTATTCTCCGGCATGTGTCCGACGAACTTGGAGTGGTAGTCGCGCGGTTTCAGCAGTGACGCCGTCACCATGGTGATAAAAAACGTCTTCTTTGACTTGGCCTTCCCGATGATGCTTGAGAAATTTCCAAGGGTCATCATCCGCTTTTGGGTCAGCGATGTGGCGCCGTCGCTCTCGGTGATGCTTACGATAATCGGAGGCTTCTCTACCTGCTTGTTAACATCGATGGTCGAAAGGCGCAGGATCTTCTCCAGTTCCGGTTCCGGTAGTGTGCCTTTGTTCTCGGTGACGATGCGATCCGGCTTTGGCAGGCTTTCGGCAGCGCGGCTGAAGTTTCCGTCGTATTTCAGAAGGGCCAGGATCTGGAACGGGCTGTACCCCTTCATGGCTTCAAATGGCCATCCGTTGGATGAGAATACGTAAAACACTCCGGGAGCTACTTTGCCGAGCGTGGCGCTGATGCCTTCCTTTTTGCCAGGTCTGCGCCATCGTCCCGGAGATACCTCGGTCCATCCGGCATCCTTCAGAATCATGGAGCTCTGACGTTCACTGTCCGGGTCGTCGTTGTACATGTCTCCTGGCCGGTCCTTATTTTCGTGCTCGGTGCGGATCACCGGATAAAATTCGTTAAGGCTGACGGCATTGTCGATCAGGATGGCCCGCTCAACTTCGGTGATGGTTGCGATTTTGGTGATGTCGTTGCGTATCACCGTATATCCCGGTGTCGGTGCTGCTGCGAAGTATCCGCCTTCACCACGCGTTTCGATCAGGGCTTCCGGGCGTTTGTCCTGGTTAAGGCGCTGGGCCAGCTTGCGGTTGCCTTCATTCTTCTGGCAGCGGAACAGGAAGTGGTACCCGCCGCGCTGGGTGCTTTCTATCGGCAGGCGGTGTTTTTTATATATCTCGGCGACCTCCGGGATCTCAAGGTAAGAAGCCATGATTTGTTTTGCATCTCCGAAGTGGTTATCAAAGTCGAGGCATTCAAGCCCTCCGGATGCCTTGCCGCAGATGATGCCTATCCCTTCCGCCTGGGTGAACACATCGGCGCTGAAGCCCTGCTTCCAGCTCTGGCTCAGGAGCGGTGTCTTATCCCGTTTGATGGGAAGGCATGCGAACCCTGCGGACTGGTATGTTTCAAAGACGGTCCTCATTTTTCGTATGTTTTAAGCCAGGTGTTCAGCGTGAGGTTGAAGTCAATGCGGTCCCTTACCTTCGGTGAGTTCTCCATGGCGTCCAACTTGTCGTACAGATTAACACCGATCGTTTTTGATTTTTTCAGCTGCCTGGCAAAGTCGATGAATTTGAGTTGTCTTTTTATAGCCAGCAAGTTTGTCCTTGGTGAACACATTGGGTCTCCTGCCGGGTCTACCTTTTCGATGTTGGCATAGTCGTACAGATACATGATAAACCGTTTATATTCCCGGAGATCATCTTTTGCTTCCGGTGTCTTCCGTACTATCTTTTCACCCGCCGCAATCTGGGAATTATAAAAGTCGGAGAGGTGGGGTATCTTTTTTGTTTTTTCTTCGCTTTCTTTATTTACTACTGTAGTAGTATATACGTTACTACTTATATCATTACCTATACCATTACCTGTGGGGCTTCTAAGCCCCTTCAAAGCCCCTTCGATCCAGCTTTCAATCTCCTCTATTCCGAACTTGTGAGCGTAAGCATCAAAGCGGGCGTAAATGCCTTTGTGTGCCTTATTTACAGAATTAAGCGGGTAGTTTTTCTGGTGTTTTAGAAAAGTTCTGATATAAATACAGTCTTCGGTGTCCGAAAAAATTAAGCCCCTTCTAAGCCCCTTTAAAGCCCCTTCGATCCCCCTTCGATCTACACCTATGTCGGATGCCCATCGCTTGGTATTTATTTCTATAAATCCGGCAATGTCGCAACTGTCGCAAAGGTAAACAAACAGCAGTTTTTCCATCGGCTTCAGGTCTGTGAACCAGCTGTCGCTCCACTTGTCCGTATTTGTGAATCTGTATGCCATCAGTTCACCTCCTCCGCTTTTACGATCTCAATAGTGGTGATGACAAATACAGGCGCAGGCTTTTGCGTCGTTGATTTATCCTGGTTAAGGTCATGGATTCGCCGCCAGTATTCGATCTCGGCTGGCGTTGGCGTGAATTCCTTGCGTCTCATGTCATGCAGATTTGAAGTTGAATTAAAAGGGGAGGTCGCTGCATGACACCACAAACCACAATTTGCGAAGACTCGGTACTTACAACCGTTCGCCTCCCTCAGTATTTTGGCGGTAAATTTATTCGATATATGGTTACTCGGTATCATGCACTTCAAAGTTACGTCATTATTTTTCAAATACGCAAATATTTCACGAATTATTTTCGTCCTCGACTGCATTATCCAACACCTGGAGTTTGTCGATCACGGCGCTGGCCTTGCGCTTGAACTCCTTATCCATTGCCATCAGCGCCCGGACGGTCTTCACGGCATGGATGGCCGTTGCGTGGTCCAGTCCGTAATGTCCTGCGGCTGTGGCGTAGCTGGACCGCTCCCTGGTGACGTGTAGGTACATGGCCATCTGTCGGGCTTCTACCACTTCGCGCTTTCGTGTGCGGTGGTACAGTCTTTCGCGGGGGATGCCCCACTCCTGGGCGCACATGGCGTCGATACCGGCGATGCCTGGGATAGCGTACGGGTTCATGCCGTCGGGTTTTTTACCTTCTTATACAGCGACAGCGTAGTATCTACGCAGCGGTATTGGTATGCGGGGCTGTCTGCGCGCGCTTCACGCAGGCGCCTGAGGATTGTGCCGTCCATCAGCATCTGGCGGTTGCATCGCACTTTAACGGCCATACAGAAGAATGGGGCGTAAAAGTATTCGGGCTGCTCGTCGAAGACCTGCTCGACGGCGCGGCGGACGGTGACGGGTGATTTCTGGGTCATGGTGTGGTGGTATTAAGTTTATTTATCTCCTCATAAATCAGCGCCACCCTCTGGCACTGGTATTGCTCTTTCACCGCACTGCGGTACGCCTTCAGATCCGTCACGTGGGTATCTGTCAGCCAGCTGAACCGGTCGGTGGTCTGCCCGTCAATGGTGCGGGCAATGGTTACCTTCATGATGTGGTAGGTCATAGTCTCCGTGAATAATAGTGTTCGTACTGTTCAAATGCCAGGTCGCCAGGCATGGGTAACACGATACTCAGTGTAGTGGATGCGAAGGCCACGACCTACTCGATGTAGGCCGAGAATTGCTCCGTGTCCAGCTTCGATGTGCTGATGGGTCGCACGACGGTTTCACCATATAGCCCTGTGACGCTCTCAGAAGGCAAATAAAGCCGTTTGAGCTCGTTGTGTACTTCATCACGGTCCGAACCCGTTTCGTCGGATATGCAAGCGATATGCAGCCAATACAGCCGATTTTGCGGCACGGTACGGTTACGGCGGTGCGGTGTTACCGTCACGTCGTAGGTCTTGCCTTCTGGAAGACGTTCGAGGTAAGCGGTCACCGCTGCGCGGGTGTCGGTGTTGTTGACGGTGAATTTCATGCCGGGTCAGGTAATTGCATGTAATGCGTTACTTCGGCATCATCGGGCCATACGTCGCCGTCGGTCGGTGTGAATGTCTCCATGTCGCACCAGGCCAGATCCACGAACGACCCCCTGTCTCCGACCTTCACCGATACCATCACGGTCTCCGGTTCTTCCAGCTCGATCTGATCGGCTGGTATCCATCTTAACTTTTTCATCGTCCCCACCTGTTACGTTTGACCTTCCCCTTCTTCACCGCGTAGTAGTTCTTGCCCTTGACGGCGCGCTTGACGGTCCTTCTGGATTGTTTGACCACCAGCTTGTGGCGGGATTGCCCGGCAAAGGGCTGGGCGGAGACTTCCCCGCCGCAGCCCAGAACCAAACAAAGCACCATGAAAACAGCAATTCGTTTCATTTGTCCAGTGTTATTGCATACCCCTCTTCCGATGTCTTGCCAGGACGGCATACGTGGCACACTTCACCCGTGGCGTCATCCACGACGGTGATCCCTTCGAGCGGCAGTACCTTGAGCATGTCCTCGCGCTCCTTGAGGGCAGCGTTGGCAGCTTCTGCCTTGCCCTTGAGTTCACGCCAGACGGGATCATTGCAGACGTTGTAGTCATACCTGGTACCCACGGTCTTCATGGTGAAGGTGGCGTTGTTGAACTTGACGGTCTTGGATCCGTACTTCTCCAGTTCGGCGCGCACGGCATCCTTGACCAGGACGTGTCCACGTACGGCTTTTACGAACTGTTCCAGGGCGGCCACGACGGTCACGGCCTGCAGGGGGTTTACCTCGCCATCTACGATGTCATCGATGTAGGTGCGGGTGATCCTGTCCAGCTTTTCCTTGCTGGTGATCTCTGTGAGTTGAAGTGTATTTTCCATCATGCAAGGATTTTAGTAAGTTCTGCCTTCTTGTCGTTCACGGCCTTTTTGAATGTGCCGATCTTTTGGAACACCTGGAATGTCTCCCAGATATTCTTCAGCCGTTCGGTGCTGTCGGCTGTTTCGATCATCTCCATGGCCTTCTGAAACTCCGGAGTGGTTTCGACCACCGGCTTTGGCAGTTGCTCCTTTACTTCGTGCGTCTGCGCGTCAGGGTCTTTCTCCTCTTCGGTCGGGATCAGGAACATCTGGAGCAGGGCGTACTTCAGTGCGATGCTCATGGCCTTGGTGGTCGCCTTGTCGCCTGAGTCCATGGCCTCGCCGGTAACGGTAACGTCGGCCATGGAACCGTCGGAGTGGGTGAAATGGTAGGTTATGTTGATGCGAACCGAGAAGATCACCGTGCCGCGCTGGTTGGTTCGCTCTGTCACGTCGATGCTGTTGATGGTTTGAAGTATGATAACCTCGTTGGCTGCGAACAGGCTGTGAAGCTCGTTCATCACGTCGTCGATGCCGCGGAATTTAAATCCCTGCTGCTCGTTCTTGCGGTCTTTGCCGATAGCCTTGATCGACTTATTTACCGCTGCCAGTGCTTTGTATATCTCTGTCATGGGTCAGAATCCAAATCGTGAATTAATCTCTTCGTAGACCATCGCCAGCGAGGCGATGCTGGAGAGCGCTGCTGCGTGGTATTCCGCGGTGCGGATGCAGTCTTCGCAGAGGTTTTCAACCGTGCCCAGTTGATCGATTGTGATCACTTCTCCGCAGTTTGCGCAGCGTGTAATCTGTTTTTTGCGTTTCTTTGTGTGGATCATAACTGATATTTTTTATTGGTTAATAACTGGCCGTAATCCGTTGGCGCGGGTCGCGGCTTTTTTATTCTTCATAACTTTTATCCCTTCCCTGCGGTGTTGGGTAGCTGTGGACTTCCTCTTCCTGATCTGTGCTTTCTTCGAAAACGACCGCATAAGTCAGGACTGCCAGCACGATTAATCCGATAAAACTGAAGAACCCCATCAAGATGTGGGTCCAGCTGAAGTTTGCTACCATCCAACCAAGGATTGAACCTGTTCCAAGGCAAAAGCACGCCAGGATCCATGTACCGATGTTTTTTGCTTTTTTCATTGTCATTGCATAAGAATTATTTGGTTAATGATTGTGATTGCTATTGTCGCGATTGCCACCATGGCTACCCATCGCCAGTTTTCACGATTTTGAGTGTGGAGGAGGTTCAATCGAAAATTGATTCTTCTTGAATCCATCTTTCAAAATCTTTGGAACTGTTTCCCCTGAACTTTTCTGCCACGTACCTGCATGCCTCAAAGAACGCGTGGTATTCGGAAGGGCTTTTGGCCCCGGTTTCCTTCGCCTTTTCGGCAAGGACGTGCTTGAATGTGCGTGTAGTCGTTTTCATCGTCTGTGCTTTTTTAACATACCAATATGGAATTAATTGAATCTTCAAAATTGCCGGGGCCTCCTATTGTGGGGAGAATCTACCCCGGCTGGCTTTCAAACCATTTTTGCGTCAAAGAACTTTAAAAGGGACCGGCGGGATTTAAAAAGTGAATGATCTGAACTAAACACAAAACATCATGAGAACGTGCCGGTCCCTGTATCGCTACCGCTCGTCGCGGTGGTCAATTGTGTAGTCAGGGGTGTTGAAATACTCCTCAATCCGCTCCGGGAAGAAGTCGATGGTGGAAGTCACCTCCATCCCGTCATGGTCGTAGATGCACCAGGAGTAGATGTTAAGGCTCTCCACAGCTGAACCGGATGGTTCCTCGTCCCAGCTGTGGTGCGATTCGTTGTACTCCTTTTTGTACTCGTATTCAACCAGGTAGGTCAGTCCGCGCTGGGTCACCTCGGCGGTGCTGTGAACCACTTCGCTACCGGCGATCTGCCGGTCAATCTCTTTTGCCAGCAGCCGGTAAATCCGCGGCAGGTCTGGCGCTTGTTTTGTCTTCATTGCGTGCGATGTCTTTTGCGATTTGTTTCAGGGTTTTTAATTGTTCGAGGGTCAGTTCCGAGAACATCCATTGTAGGATGTCGATTTTCTGAAGTTCCGTCATAGTAAGTTGGTTTTTGTTGCTGGCGTGCCATTTCTCCCGGATATTACGGGAGTGTGCGTGAACCGTGGCGACGGCGATGTGTAGTTGTACGGCAATCTCCTTTTCGTACCTCCCGCGGCTGACGAGCCTGGCCACCTGTATTTCACGCGCTGAAAGCATCAGATTATAGGGTTAATCTTTTCGTACTTTTCGGCCATGGTCATGGCGTCGGCGATGATTTCCTGGTTACCGTCATCCAAACCTGAGATAACCCTGTAGGCCCACTGCCAGCTGATGCCGTGCTTTTTAGCTATCCATCCTACGCCGCCGTGGGGGAGGCGCTTTCTCAGTTCCGGAGAACCCTTTAATATTTTTATGGTATTGCTCATATGAAATAATTTGCGTTAATTTGATTTGACAAATATAAACTAATACGCACGATATTCGCAAATATTTCGCGCATTATTTCACGCATTTATGTTTTATAACATGAATATATGAACGAAGCAAGACGGATAAGGGATAAAATGGGGCTGACCCAGCAGCAGATGGCCGCCACTCTGGGTGTGGCGCTTCGCTCTGTACAAAACTATGAGTCCCGTGACCGGCTTACTCCATCCGTGCGCCTGATTTACGCGAACGCAGAACGTGCGTATGACAACGTGCAAGATAACCCCCCGCCTGGGCCACCCGCCCGCACACAATCAGAATACGCAGCGCTGGGAAAACACAGTAAACACTGATACCAGCGGGGTTTCATGTGCTGACTCTTAATCAGCGGGTCGTGAGTTCGAGTCTCACCGAGGAGACAATGTTTCCGGATGTTACGGAAATCTGTTATACACTATTTATAATTCTGGGTAAAAAAGCAACGGCAGCCATCGCCACCGTTGCCCTCTATGAAAAAACTCTACTTCCGCCCTGGCCGCCCCTGCGAAGCCAGCGAAGTACCTTTTTAAGGTCGATGCGCATGGTCATTCCGATCCATCGCAGACCTTTCACACCGCCGGGGATCTTCCCGCCTGACGGCTCAATTCCTTCGATTTGACGCGTCACGCCATTGATTCGACAACTGGCGCCGGAGCGTGAAGCTGCGACGGGGCGATCACCACGTAGGCGAAGCGGAAGAGGATTTCCACGGCCTGCTCGACGATCTGCTCAGTGGCGGGGTTGCTGAGCTGAAGCTCATCGCGCACGTACTGGATGGTCTGCTCCAGGCTGGTGTCATTCCACTGCTTCATGTCAAGAAGGATCTTGTCGAAATTTTTGAAGATCCCGATCCACGGGATGACGGTAATGCCGATCTGTATGCCTTCGATTGGCGTCACCTTACTGTCCTGTAATGCCTTGTCCACCGATTCTGCGGTCTTGATGATGGTGGTCACCGCTTTAAAAAGATTTTCCATACTACCTCATTTTTATGTTGCTTGTTTACAATGGGTGAAGGTTCTATCCACCCCGTTTTTTTCATACCATTCGATGGTTCTCCGGATGCCTTCCTCCAGCGTCACCTTCGGCTCCCAGTCGAAGATCCGGGACGTCTCTGTCCAATCCAGGCGCATGACCTTCATGCCGTTGTCGTCCGACTTGACATATTTGTGAACGGCGGCATGTTCGTAACCGGCTACCACGACGCGGTTATTCACCATCCGGAATATGTCGGCGATACTGTAATCCTCGTCCGTGCTGACATGGTAGGCCCCTGACGGGTACCCGGCATCGATGTCGCAGGCCGTCTGCACCAGATCCACCAGGTCGGAAACGAATACGAATGTTCGGCGCTCGTCCACGATCGTACATGTTTCACCGGCCTTCAGTTTTTTGTAGAACACCGGGAACGCCCCGGTAAGGTTACGCGGCCCGTAGTGGTTGGCGAGCCGGAAGACTGTATAGTCGATTCCTGACTGGCGGATGTAATGCTCCGCGCACAGTTTACTGATGGCATACGATGACCGCGGGTCCACGGGATGGTTCACCTTCAGCGGATCAGTGGACGTCACCGCGCCATAAATCAGCACCGTCTGAAAATAGATGATTCTGCGCACCCCTGCCGCTTTCGCCGCGTCGATCAGGTTGATGGTCCCCAGGCACGACGTCACCACGTCGCGGTATTCCGATACCGGGTGAACGATCGGCTCATAGGCGGCATGGATCAGGACGTCAGGTGCAAACGTGCGGGTGAGGGTCATGACGGCTTCGTAGTTGTTGATGGTCTCCTCCACTACGGTAAGGTTGGGATGCGGGGCGTTGTTGCTGCGCGATCCTGATGAAAAGTTGTCGATCACCATGACGCGGTGTCCCGCCTCCAGCATGCGGTCTGCGATGTGCGACCCTATGAATCCGGCTCCCCCGGCAATAAGAATTTTCATAATATTGAATTTAAAATTGGTTCAAGTCTTTTCCACCAGTCCAGGCGGTCGTGGACGTAGTCGTGTGCCGTCTGCGACATTTTATTCAGTAGTGTTTCGTCATCCAGCAGCCTTCTGATCCATGCGGTCGCTTCTTCGTATTTACGCACCATGATCAGGTTCTCGTCATGGTTACCGAACAGGTTCTCTAGTCCGTCCTTATGCCAGGTGATCACCGGCACGCCGCACCCAAGCGACTGCCATAGTTTATGGCTGTATGCGAATTGTTCGCCCTGGTTGGTCTCCGCGTTGATGGTGATCTTATGCCGGTTGATTACGTCGGTGGACCGGTGAACGCAGTATTCGTCGTTGACGACCACGTTGTCCAACGTCTTGATGGACTCCCATTGCCGACCACCGTAAACGTGCATAATCTCCCCGGCTTCGATGACAGCGTTGGCGAATGCCTTGATGTTGATATTTCGAGAATCCAATCCCCTGCGGCGCCCCAGCATACCGACTGATACGTTCTTTTCCGTCCCTGTGATCCGCTCCATGGGGCCGACACCGTAGGGATAAAAGAAGAACGGCTTTTCCGATGTACGGTGGCAGTCGGTGAAGTATTTCGTATCATGGGCGTACATCAGCGCGTCGTAGTTTTCGCCGATACAGCTGCGGTTGTCACCGATGTCCGTTTCCTGTGCGTAGCGGATCAGCGGTATCCCCGCCTCCTTTGCGGCATCATAGGACCAGTAGTGCATTACAGGTGACTCCATATAATACCGGTGTATCACCAGGTCAATACATTCCGTTTTAAGGTACTCGGCAAGGTCTTTATCCGGAACGGTGACGATATCATTGTCCCCGGCATAGCATCCAATGGTGAACTGGTTGGAAAAATTACTCCCGTCGATCAGAAACGTGATCTTTCCACCGGCTGCGCGGATGCTCTCTGCCAGCGAATATTCAGCGGCGTACTTCCCTCCAAGGTATGCGATGTTTATCATACGGCGAACTCTTTCCTCCAGCGGTCGATCATGAATAGTCCCCACGCGCGGCGGTTGATCCCGGTGAACTCCTCCCCTGCGCGCTCCACGGACTCGCGGATCATCTCCGAAAGCATGGCCCATTTATGTACCGGTATCGGGAACCCCTGTTTGTCGCGGCGCTGGGTTATCTCACGCGGAAGCTGCGGGCAAAGGTCTACCAGCGGTTTCTTTGGCCGGTCTTCCCAAAGCTCGCTAAACGACAGCGACCGGTCTATGAGGTCCTGTGATGACAGCGGGTTGTGTCCGGTCACCCCTGCGGCCTTGCACATCATGTGGTTGACATGCAGAAGCGACGGGAGAGTCATGTTGATGTTTATGTCGAGCATCTTCTCGATGATGTCGTCATACTGGGCCACGCGTTTCAGTACCGGAGACCCGTTATAGAAAAGTCCGCCCCGGTTGATGAGCCGCTCCAGCATGATGTCGATGTTGTCGTAGATGAACTTGCGGCGCGACGGGCGGAAGTTCTCCATGTAGTCATGGTTGGCGTCGGGCACGTCTGTCAGGTATCGGATCATGTGGTTGTAGAAGTACCCAAGGAACACCTCGTCGCCTCCGTTGCCAAAATACACGTCCGTTGCCGGGAAGTGCTTCATGAGGCGGTTGAGGCAGATCATCTCCGCCACACCGCCAAGCCCGGCAATAGGTGTGCAGATGGTCTGGAGGTAGTCGTCAAGCTGCTGTATGTACTCCTCCTCGGTGACCTCATAAACCAGGTGAATTGCATTGACCCTCTTCGCCACTGATTCGGCATAGGGTACTTCTGAAAATCCGGGTTCGCTGTAATATCCGGTATACACGTAATCGGGGCGGACGTTTAGCGTTACCGATGACGAGTCGATGCCTCCGCTGCATGCCGCCGCCATGACTTTCCCGGATGGTTTAATGATGTCTTCGAGCAAAAAGCCTTTCCTACTCTTCTGCCGGTCAATGGAGAATCCGCCCTCGACCTCGATGGTAAGCCCCTTAAAGAATGTCTCGCGGCTGACGAATATCTGGTAAGGCAGGTACTCGCCCATGATCACCTCGGTATTCTCTTCCAGTCGGTTGTTGCGGACAATCTCGCGGATGTCGTCCGTAACGAAGTCCTTGTACTTGTATCTGATTTTCATATGTCGGGTGTGTAAATATGTTTCGCACGAATTTCTTTTGTCTGCGATAGCGACCGCCACAGTGCGGCGTTGCGGTTGATCAGTTCGCGGGCATTCCCCGGCAGGTTACGGGTGTGCCACTGGTGGACGACGAATGGGTTGTCTACGATCTGAAGGGTCAGACCCATGGCCTTGACGCGGTGGAGCAGGTAGTTATCACCGAATGCCAGACCGGAGCTGAATCGCTCATCGTAGCCGTTTAACATCATTATATTTCCGGTGTGGATGGCGGCGCAGAAGTCATAACCCACGGGGCGGTGTGTTGAATGGTTATACCAGCCGTTGTCGAAGTCACATTTCACGTTGCTGTTGTGACCGGCCATGATGGCGTTAATGTTGTGATTCTTTTTTGTGTTGTTCTCGTCCAGTGAGAAGGCGGCAAAGGACAGGTAATTCGCGGCGGTCACGTTGGCGGCGGCATAGCTGATCACGTCGCCGACATGGTAACACTCCGGGTTCTGTAGGATGATCACGTCGGGGTTGTATTCGCGGATGCCGTAGCGGATGCCGGTGTTATATGCCGGTTCCCCGTTGTGCCATAGTTTGTCTTCGGGTTCAATGCGGATGACGTCCACATTATCCCACGATGCGGAGATCGGCTCCCGACTGGCGTCATCGACTACGACGGCGTGCCAGTCTCCGTAAGCGGACTGATTTATGGTTGCGATGGTGCGCGTGAGCTGCATCTCGCGGTCATGGTATGCCATCACTATCACAACTCCACCCATCGCTCGTCTTTTAGGAAGTTCTTAATGCTTGCCGACGGGCTGGCGTGGTCGAGGTAATACTGGTATTCCGGATCTTCCTTGATCGTCTCGGCGGTGTACAACCACGGCATGTGTTTGGCCTGATATGGCGGCATGACTGATCCGCCTCCGACAAAGTACTGCTGGCATCCTGCCGGGTATATTGCGAAGGTGGTGTCTACTGTCAGGCGGGTCATTACGTCGTTTATTATCGGCGATGACATTCGGCGTCCGCGTTCGTACCAGTGCAGGTATCGGTGATATAACATGTCGGGCTTTACGGCCTGCAGGTCGAGCATCAGCCCCAGCTTCGGCAGTTCGCTTTCAACCAGCTTCTCCTGTAAGTACTGCAAGGTATCGTCAGGCGTTCCTGACAGGTCGAGGTCGGGATCTGTCACCACGTAGTACTCGTGATCTTTGGTTAGTTCCTTCACTTCTCCCGTGATCCACGGCGCCTTGTGCCCTACGTTGGCTGTTCGGATAATCCGGCATGGGTTGGTCTCGTACCATTCGAGAAGCGGCTGGTATGTCGAACCGTTGTCGATGATGATGACCTCGCCGACGTCGTTATACCGGTATATCCGTTCAATCATGGCGCGTGTCCATGTCAGCAGGTTGCAGTTGTTAATTATGACGGGTATTTTCATCAGTTGTGGACGTAAAGGACTTTCTGAATGTGGTACGGCTTTCCGGGGAAGCGCTGGCAGTATGCCTCGATCATGTACCAGTCGGCGGAAAATTTCTCCGTGTCGAGCTTCATTTGGCAGGCGTTAGCGGTACGGAATACCACATTTCCGACGTCGATGTGGGAATATGCCAGCAGGGACGGCACGTAGATGTATTCTTTGCCCCAGTTGTGAACGAAGTCGGTGAATACCATGTTGATCTGGTCGTGCTTGGCAATTCTGAGAATTTCCTCCACAAATACCGGCATGTAGTAGTTATCTTCTCCGGTCATGCACACCAGCGCTTCGTTGCACTGTTCCAGTCCGGTATTTCGTGGCGTATGTCCAAAGTCGTTGTGTCGTTCGGGAAGTACGGTGAAGCGGATGCGCGATTCATCGGCGAACATGGCCATTACGGGTTCGATGACGCCATCTGGAGGGCAGTCGGCCACCACGTGGGCGGTCCAGTCGGGGGAAGTCTGCGCGCGCAGTGACCAAAGTATGGCGGACAGGTGCGCGGGGCGGTTGTAGGTCGGGATAATGAACTCTATTTTCATGTCCCGAAGTTCGGGCTATTGCGCGCGTTGGTGTGCGGTCTGCCGTGGCATCTTTGTCACGGTTCGGGATGTGTGACGGTTAAAGGTCATACGTCACTGAACTGAATATCGCTGTGTTAGTCCACGGAGCAGTCGTGTAACTTGTAGTTCCAGTTAAAACATGAAGAGGAATTGCCGCTGTAACACCTCCGCTTTGAAAAGCAAAGGATGTAGTGGTCGCCCCCGGTTGAGTGTTGTTATATGAATTACAAACGGTAAAAGATGGTCTGTTCGCAACGGTCGAACCCGTAAATGCACCTGCTCCTATTGACCCTGCGGTAGTGGATAAACTTGCTGGAAGTGTTAATGTCCCTGTTAATGCTGGACAATTATAAAAAGCATTTGCACCGATTGTTGTAATTGTTGGCGTTCCACTAAATGCCAACCCAGTGAAACCTGAACACCCACTAAACGTACTGGAACCAATAGATGTCAATGTATCAGGTATGGTTAGGGTTCCTGTTCTATTCACGGCATTTGCAAATATACCTCCCCAATAAGGAGTGGTAATGATTGTTGTATCCGCTCTCAATGTCAGCGTTCCGCTGTATGCCCTTGCATTTAATATAGGTCTAACAACACCCGCCGTTTTACAATCGTATAAAACATTGTCATATGCAGGATAGTTTGTGGAATCAGATGTAATGGATGATGGGTTATTG
>ERZ1026800.1402-NODE-1402-length-15359-cov-3.584887_pt1 | contig 15359 bp, 22 predicted proteins | sample MGYA00520873_ERZ1026800 | MGnify/ENA primary metagenome ERZ1026800 (study PRJEB33270, sample SAMEA104284475) | anaerobic digester metagenome | biome: Anaerobic digester microbiome; feature: mesophilic sludge digester; material: Anaerobic digester biomass...
ATGCTAAGAACAAAGCCGCCGCTAGTAAGACCTGAAAAGATGCCAAAGGAAATTATGGCGGAGCACTTGGATTATGCGGACATGGAAGCCATGATTGGTTATTTATCAGATCATCAGAAAACGGAATCGGATTGGAATACATTTAGGCGCAAAATACCAAATCCGCTTTTGGATAAGTGGGCGGCAATAATGCGCGAGTGCCGGGCAAACGGGTTTGTTGCTCCGTTCGTGGAAAACAACGAAATACGTTGGCGGCAGATATTAAGCACAAAGCGCAATCACGACATGACGGACAAATGCACGCTTTGCACAAATCTTTATATCGCTGGGAAGTGCAGAGGACAGAGGAAACTAAAAGCGACTGGCATGTTTTTCGTGCCGTGTTAAGGTAAATAATCGCGCCGGAATTATTAATAAAAAAAATAAAAGAATTACAGCTAAAGGAAAGAAAACAAAAAACACATAAGGCGTATAAAACGGGGGGTATCATGAGACAAGACAAGCATTGTGAGATGTGCGGAAATATAATTCCCGATGCTTACAGCCGGAGACAGTTTTGCAATCACTGTTCCAACGTAAGAAACGAAAAGCGTAAAAAGAGAAAAAATTATCCTCAGAGAAAAACAGAAAAGTATGAATGTATTTATTGCCACAAACTGACGGCGCGTAGCTTTCAGGGTTACTGTGATGTTTGTCGGTGTGTTTTAAGAAAAACGGGTTTTCTATCTATCGAGGGAGCTGGGATATATTGTTGAGGTGAGCCATGAAAAAACTAAAAGAGGTTTTAGATTTTCTGATTTTCCAATTTGATTATATCGCTGTGTGTTTAGCTGTGGGTTTGATGAGTTTCATGATTGCGCTTCTGGCTATGGGAATAATTAGTTATTTCTGGTGATTATTATGCCTTGGACAGCAGAAGAATTTAAGCGAAAGCACAATAAGAATTTAACCGATAAGCAGGCAAAAAAGGCCGCGCAGATTGCGAATAGAGTGCTCCAGGATACGGGAGATGAAGCACTGGCAATCAAGACGGCCAACGCTAGAATGAGATTGCTGAAGGAGTGATTAACAGTGGGAAAGAAACCCGGAAAAACTGTCAAGAAAAAAACAGTTAAACGTAAGGTTAAAAAAATCACCGCAGAGGAACCATTAAGCGCGAAGGAAGAGCAGTTATGCCGTGAATTTGTTGCAGATTTCGCTGAAAATCAGGTGCGGGCGTATATGCACGTCTATGGCACTAAGAATTATGATTCCGCAAGAACTGAATCGTCTAAAATATTTGCAAATCCTAACATTAAGAAGAGAATTAAGGAGTTACGTGATGAGAGAAATAAACGGCTCGAAATATCTGGAGACAGAGTATTGCAAGAAATTGCAAAACTGTCATTTTACGACCCACGAAGATTTTTTGATGCTGATGGCCGGTTGAAACCGATTGATGAGATTAACCCTGATGATGCTGCCGTTATTTCGTCCATAGAAACGTACCATAAAATTGTCGGGGAGGAACAAGATGGTGTTGCTGTGCTCACCAAAATTAAACTACCAGATAAGGGGTCGAACCTAGAACGCCTCGGTAAATATTTTAAGTTATTTACCGATAAGAAAGAAGTTGATTTGTTGCAACCCCTTAATATTACTATAAAAAAATTTTACCGGAGCAAAAAGAAAAAATGACAGAACTACCGGCAAATAACTGGGAACCCCGTGATGACCAGATGGGATTGTGGGAATATTTACAGCAGGATCGCCCCGGCTTACGCGCCGTTGAATGCGCTCATAGGCGCTGGGGAAAAGACGAAATATGCCTGTACACGAGTTCCACGAAAGCGTTTGAGCGTGTCGGGAATTACTGGCATTTACTGCCTGAATATAAGCAATGTCGAAAAGCTATCTGGGAGGCCGTCAATCCACGCACCGGCAGAAAAAGAATCGATGAGGCATTTCCACAGGAAATCCGCAAGAGCATACGGAATACCGATATGTTTATTGAGTTTGTCAATGGCTCGACCTGGCAACTGGTGGGATCGGATACGTATAATGCCCTGGTAGGTTCACCACCGATTGGGATAACATTCTCGGAATATGCACTAAGTAACCCGCAATGCTGGGCGTATCTATCACCAATACTTGAGGAAAACGGCGGCTGGGCTGCGTTTATTTCAACATCACGCGGAGACAACCATTTTCACTCACTGGTGCGCATGGCTATGTCCACACCGGGATGGTTCGGCGAAATACTTACGGCGCGTCAAACGCCAGTATTTACTGCTGAAAAACTGCGTCAAATCAGGGCTGAGCTTATTGCCACGTTTGGCGATGACATGGGCGAGGCGATGTACCAGCAGGAATATATGTGCTCGTTTCAGGGCGCCGTGCTGGGCGCGTATTTTGCCAAGCAAATGGTCCGGGCAGAGAACGAGGGAAGGATTACTCATGTGCAATACCAGGAAGGAATCGAAGTTGATACATTTTGGGATCTGGGCGTCGATGACTCGATGTCAATCTGGTTTATCCAGCATATCGGCAGTAAGCACCACGTCGTTGATTATTACGAAAACTCCGGTTACGGGCTGGAGCATTACGCCGAAATTCTGGAATCCAAACACTATGAATACGGTAATCATTATATGCCGCATGACGCCAACGCCCGCGAGATGACTAACTCCGCGATTGCCCAGTCGCGCCGGGAAATTGCGCAAGACTTGGGAATTAACCCAGTTATTGTCGTCAAACGTGCCAAAAACATTGATGTAATCATTCAATTTCAGATTCCCGCAGTACGAAATATTTTACCACTCTGTTGGTTCGATAAGGATAAATGTTCCCAGGGGATATCAGCCCTAAAGAACTATCGCGCTGAATACGACGAGGAAAAGAAGAAATTAAGTAATCGGCCATTGCACGATTGGAGCTCTCACGGAGCGTCGGCGTTTATCACTTTTGCGGTTGGGTATGGCGGTATGCAGTACAAGGATGAGATAGATGATTAAGATTAAAAAAATAACGTCGCCGGACGCATGGGAATTGAGACAGGCCAGAATTGACGAGGCGATTGTTACCGGTCGTCCGTTTGTTGAGCGTCCGTCGTATTTTGAGCATGTGGATACCGGCCAAAAGTATTACGATTTGTTTGGTTGTATTGGTTGGCCGACGAAAGACACCGATAAGGACAAAGGCCGTCCTGGCTATGTTGCGGTAGTGGCAGTTGTGAAGTCCGAAAGACCAATCCAAAATGCGTGGTTCCGCCTGATGGGAGAAGGAGAAAGCGAGCATATCTCGGAACTGTTTGCTCATATATTGAGATTACGCGAAGAGTATGGATTTGGGTTGCAGCCAGCACTACTCCAAACATTCTTAGGTGATCCCGATAAGCACACCACACGATTGGCACTATTGAATGAAGAGTTAATAAAAAAATATGGAGATAACGGGGCAATACTGGTTGCGCCCCCGGAGGATTTTTACTGCCCGGATATTTTTGAAAATTATCGGCGGGCGCTTGATGAAGCGATAATATCAGACCGTTTTGCCTTCGGGGGAAACGAAATTCTGAAAGTACAGCACAGACAATTCAAGAAGGGAGACCCCGCTATAATGGCGGTAGGAGGGCTGGTGCATTCATTGATTGTTCGATGTATGTGGATGGATCAAGTAAGGGATAACATTTTTACTGTGGAGGATTAACTGAATGGAACAAAAGGCATTTAAAATGCAGGTGTCGCTGCAATCGCTGCCCATGCGGAAGTGTGCTTGTTGCGGAGAAGCCAAGTTTATCCCATCGGTCAATCTGCGTGAGGTTTCTGCGCTTTTATCGCCAAATGGGAAGCCCGGAGTAATCTTCACGGATGCCGGATTTATTTGTGCTACGTGTGGCGAGCAGGCGGATTTAACCCCGCAAGACGATAAGTCTGTGGGAATTGTTTCGGAGGAACGAGATGGTAACATTTAGTGAGTTGATGATTGCAGTGATAGGGACCGTTATTCTTGTTTTGCTATGCGTTGTTGTCGGCGGCTGGCTGGTTTTTAAGAGTAAATCTCAGCCAGGAGAAGGGTTTATTGTGCGTCCAAAAGGCGATGCTTTCACGCTGCCCAGCGCGGGAGATGAGTTGTTTTCGTCTGAGCCTAGCGAGGAAGAAAAAGCCCTGTTGGGAAGAACGAAAGAATTTTTAGAGAGATTAGGGGGTAAAAGAGAATGAAAGGGTTACGTGTGAGATGTCCGAATTGCAAGCGTTGCGATTTCCTGACAACGGATAAATATAATCCTGATGTCACGCCCCACGGGGGCATGGTACGTTGCCTGTTGCCGTACCACATCGATTTCCTGACACTATCCACGACGTTGGCGGCTGAGATGTGCTGTCCGGAATGTCTCGCGCCGTTAGTAGTGAAAGGCCGATTGGTAGTGGTCGATGCGCCTATTACGCCACCACCAGAGGTTGTTGCGCCTCCGGATGATGTGCCAGGGCAGAACGTTTGCGATGTCTGTGGGAAGTCGTTTCAGTCACCATTTGCGCTAGCTGGTCATAAGAGGTCGCATAAGAAGTGAGGACGGCATGATGAATCCGGAAACGAAAAAACTTGTAGAAATTATTTTACGATGTGTTAAAATGCTCCTGAAACTGCTGGAAGATTGGAAGAAGGAGACAGAAGTGAAATAAAAATTTTAACACATAGCCATCAGTCTATCCCTTGACCGCATAGACCGATTAGTCAATCGCGCCGATATCCGGCCCCATTGGAATTGAGAACTCAATTTTCGATGGGGCTTTTTTATTGCCCTGATGAGGGAATGAAAAATGGATGAGCGCTGGAATTTACACAACATACCGCCCAAAGGTCACGAAGAAGTGGCGGAATTCGCATTCAAATTATTTGAAATCGCCCGTCTGGAAAAAGAAAGACTGGGCATACCAAAGGCAATGTTAAATAATTATGCGTTATATCGCGGCTACCAGGGACGACAGCAGACCGGACGGAAAGGATACCCGCAACAGAAGGGCGCAGTGACGCCGATTAATCTGTACTTTGCCAATGTGGAGCGCACAGTATCAGTCATTACGTCCCGTAATCCTACCGGCGAAGTTGTCGATCTGGATGGGATGAATGATGATTCCGAAAAAATTTTGACCATCCAACTTAAAAAGTGGTGGAAAGAAACAGACCAATTGCTCAAAACCCGCCACACAGCCCGAACGATGGAAGTTTACGGCATTTCCGCCGAGAAACCCTACTGGGACCATGAGGCCGAAAGACCTAATGTTATGGTGACAGACCCGTTTTGTCTGTTCCCGTGTCCTGGGTATTACGATGATTTGTCGCTGGAAGCGCCGTATATCTGTTACGCATACGTTGATTTCGTCTCAAAAATTGAGTCAACGTTCAAAGTTACCGGTATTGCGAAAGACGATGCCTACGACCTGTTGGGTACTGTCCGGGAAGAATACAAGTCGAAAACCACAATCATCAATCAATCTATTGGAAATTATGCAGACCCCATGAGTATCCGTAAGGAATCCGAAAGCGGTCAAGGCATTGATAAGTGTTTAGTAATTGAGGTTTGGGTTAGAGACAACAGGGAAAAACGCGAGGAAACGCCCATTATGGTTTCTGATGGGGCAGAAGGATTTATCCCAGCCACAGATGAAGAAGGCAGGCCGAAGTTTGAAGTTAAAAACGTCAACGTTTATCCCGACGGCGTTAGAAAGATTACTATCACTAAATCTAAAACAGCAAAATGTGGTTTCATGGTTTTAGATGATTCGGCCAACCCTAACATTAATCCTGATCTTGACCCTGAAATCGCGGCGACAACCTTTCCGTGGGGGCGCTTCCCTGTGTATCACGTTAATTCTTATAAGGATTTAATATCAGTATGGGGATTTTCTGCTAGTGAACAAGTGGGCGATTTAATTATTAAAATTAACTCTATTGTTACCAAGCTCCTGAATTACGTGACAAATGTAATAACTCCGCCGCTTGTTGTCCAACAACACTGTGGAATTACCAAACAGATGATTGAAGAATCAATGCAGAAAGCGGGTAGGTTAATCCTGATGCCTACCACTCCTAATGCCAGAATAGAGTTTTTACAGGTTCCCAATCTCCCCTCGTCTTTTTTTAATGTTTTGGACTTAATCCTGAAATTCTTTGACAGGATTTACCAGATTGAAGAAGCCGACCGGGGAATTAACCCCACCGGAGTAATAGCAGCCAGCGCGATTATCGCGCTGCAAGAACGCAATGCTGTTGTCATGCAGACCAAGACGTCCGCTATTGATTACCTCGCCGAGCAGCGGTCACGGTGGGCTATCGGATTGTGGCAGAACTTTGGCATTAAGGAAGAATCCGTCGATGTCGGCGGGACGATGCAAGTATTCCGCCCAGCAAACTTTGCCGGAAGACGGTTTAATTACGTTGTCGAATCCGGATCGACCATGCCACGGACATCACTGCAACAGCAAGACTTAGTGATGCAACTTGCCGGGCGTGGATTGTTGTCGCGCCGGTACGTTCTCGAAATGTTGAATATGCCGGATTGGAAGCAGGAAGTCGAGAGAAGTGGAGAGTCACAGCTCGATATGGCTCTGCAAGTGCTGATTGATGCCGGTTGCCCCAGGGAAGAGGCGATTGCCCTGAAACAATATCTGATTCAGCCGCAGGGCGGTCCGGGAGACATTAAACAAACGAAAGGAACGCAGAGCATAGCTCCAGCGGCCTAAATATATTCAAGAGGGAGATATAATGCCGATATACGAATATCTTTGCAGATGCGGTAAAAAGCACGAGGTTTTTCACAAAATCAACCGCGTACCAAAAAAACACCGGTGTTCATGCGGGTGGCTGGCTAAGCGAGTTATTTCGCTGGGCGGAATTCAATGTGATTCGGTCAATGACGTGAAATGGCTTTCATCAGCCTGTAAAACTCTTCAACATCACGGAGAGCCGCCATTGCAATCCCGGTCGGAATATAAAAAGTATTTGAAGGATAACAATATAATTCCGAAAGCGTGAGTTTATGGTGGATAAAAACCTACAAATTACCGTTGATGCATTCAAAACGCAATTAATTTGTTTGACATCCCAAAAAAAAACGGGTAAAATAGCAATAACAGTCGAAGTTAATTTGACACAAGGGGCCATAGGCTCCGCTTATTTAGGCGTAAAGGAGAATATTAATTTCGGTGAGATAATAAAATTATAAGGGTACTGATAATCCGCTTCGGCGGTAATGATTAGCCCCGATTTTTCAGAGACTACGTGCAAGCGTACTGGAGAATCGGGGCTTTTTTTATTTAACCTTTTAAACCCTTATCGGACACCCAACGTTGAGACCCGGAAACGGGCACACCCAACCGAGGCCGAGGAGAAAGTGAGCAGTATCATGGATACAAACAAAAAAGATGAGCAAAATGAAGAAGCCATTATTCCCGGTACGACTTACAAGACTATCGACGACGTGGCAAAGGCGCTGGCGGAGAAAGATCAGTTAATTGCCAGACACGGCAATGAACTGGGAGCGTTACGGACAGAAAAAAACACCCTATTGCAGACCATTGAAAAATTGTCTTCTGGAGGAGGGAAAGCACCTGAACCCAAAGAGCCTCAGGGTCCTACTTACGAGGCAGAAATCGCAGGTGTCGATAAGGCGATTGATAAACTCGACCCGATGTCCGACAACTACCAGAGTGAACTGAGAAACCTGATTGCAAAGAGGACTGAGTTGGTTGCAAGTCTTCAGCACGAAAAAACATTAAGCGCCGCTTCGGAAATTTTCAAAAAGGAGCTGAATGAGCGTGATATCAAAAATACGCAACAGCGGTTCCTGGAAGAAAACCCGTCTTTTAACACCCCGGAAATGCAGGCGAGAATCAGGGAATATATCGCCAAAGATAAAACCGGAATGAGCGACGCGCTGTCCGCTTTTCGAGAAATCGAACGCGATGACGCAAGAGCCGAGTTGCAGCGGCTTGCCGAGGAGAAAGCCGAACTGGAAAAGATGTTAAATCTCCAAAAAGGTAAAAATTCGACCGGCAAAGTGATTGTGAAGGGGCAAAGCCCGCAAGACCATAAACAACAAAAAGTAACGGGGAAAGACCTCGACGCAGGCATGATGGAGGCACTGCTCAAGGTCTCGTAATCCCCTATTATTTAAGATAGGAGAAGAACCATGAGCTTAATCAATCAACTTAACGCTACTACTGAATATTTCTGGATGAATACCGAGCCGCAGGACATTGTAAACAAAGCCTCTGCGTTGCTCTGGAAACTAATGGGTAATGCGCTGGAGCGCGATAACTGGGAAGTCAAACCTCACGAAACCGTTGATGGCGGTTTGATGATCAAAGTGCCCTTGGAATACACAACTTCCAATTCCGGCGCTTACGGCGCAGCGACTGTTATTAATCAGTCGAAAAAAAGCATCATCGATGCCGCTCGTTTCCGGTGGGCTGGTGTTTACGGGTCCAATACGTTGAATTTGGACGACCTGACACAAAACACCGGCGCGGAAGCCGTTATTGACCTGACCAAGAAGTATATGAATTCAATTATAAAGGCCGCCCGCGTGAAAATGGCCGCCGATGTGATTGCTGCCGCAGCTACTAGCGACAATATCAACGGGCTAGGTGACCTGTTCAATACCACTACATCAACTGAGTACGGGTCAATCGATGAGGACGAGATGCCCGATTGGAAGGCAAATGTCCTTGACACGGCGGAAGCGATTTCGTTTGAAGTCCTTCAGAAAGTTTTCCGTCAACCCAACATGGGCGATATCAAAGACTTTTTGCCGAATTTCATCGTAACTACGCAAACACTGAAGGATGGGTACGAACGCTCTCTACACCCACAGCAAAGATATGCTGACGCAAAGGCTGTTGAAGCTGGATGGGATAACATTATACACAAAGGTGCTCCCATTGTGTCGGATACCGGCGTTTCCACAGGCTATCTTTATGCACTGAATCTGAACTTCCTGCACCTGAGAAGCCATAAGGATTACAATTTTACAAAGCCTGTCTGGAAAGACAAATCCGTGCTCGGTCAGCCGGATACCATTACGGCAGATACTAGGTGGAGAGGGAATTTAATCTGTACCAACCGGAAAATGCACGTACTTCACACAAATCTGACTGAACCGGTAAGCTAATCGTGGGGCGGGGAAACTCGCCCCATTAACCCTTTAATCTGTCCCGATGTTGTTTGAGATCGGGAGAAAGGACAAAATAATGAGTGAATTATTATTAACTGTCGGCGGGAATCGAGCGACAAGACCTTTGTCTGATTTCCTTACCATTTACAATGCAGGTGGCGGCCCCAAAGCGGGGGTATATTTCGTGGATTTAAACGTGGCTGCGTCTGGTGACGGATCGGCAGATCATCCGTTTTCAACGCTCGCAGAAGCAATTACAGCCAGCAATGCCAGCATCGGTTTGGCAGCTAATCGCTGGTGGGCACGACGTAACCGTATATTTGTATGCGGAGATGGGATTGAAGAAGATCTTACCGTACTGCCGGAAAAATGCGATATTATCGGTTGTGGGTCAGACCTTGTTCCTTATCCGCGCATTATCGGTGCGCATACCATCGCGGTAGCGAAAGTGGGCTGCCGGTTCATCAATATGGGCTTCACTGCTACCGGCACGGGTGATTTATTTGTCATCCCTGCTGGATGTCATGGTTTGCGGTTTATAGGCGGCCACATGCAGCCATCCGCGGCAGGCAATACTAAAGCCTTGGAAATCACTGATTCGGCACTGGTCAGAATTGAGGGAGTGGAGATTTACCAGAACCCCGGCGCTTACGGTACGGGCATTTTCGGAGTAGGTATCGCTATCGAAGGAACTGCCTCAAACCACCAGACCGTCATTAAAGACTGCTATATTAATGCTACTGAAGGCATTGATGTGGTGGAAAGCGCCCCGGCGTATGACAGCCGAGTCGAAGGTTGTGTCATCCACGCTGTTGGTCTGACCATTGACGACAATTCGGATCAGTTTCACGTCATCAACAACCGGCTCATCACCGATGTGAACATTGATGGCGGTGCGGAAAATGGTATTGATTGCAAGGTTGAGTATGCAGCAGGGAATATCATAACCGGAACTGGTACGGCTGGAGAGTCCTATACATTCCCCTATGCGCTGATTGCAGCGACATAAAATATTAAGCAAAAAGGAGAAAATATCAATGAAAACCTTAATTATTGAACATACCGATCAGGTAACAACCTATGTTCCGGCGCCATGCCGTGGAACCGTAGCCAAAGTTACCTGTGTTTTTCAAACCAATACCGTCGAAGTGGGCGACACCGTTGTCGTATCTCAGGGGGCTAGTGCGGTCAATACCGTTACGGCAACCAACACTGCGGGTCTTGTTGTGGAAACCGGAGTTCCTGATTCCACCAACAAGGGGGTGATATTCGATCCTGCATCGGAAACTGCAAGCGAGCGAGTGTTCAAAATCACAGATACCGGAGCACCAGGAAATAAAATTCTGTGTATCGAGTTCGACGATTCCGCGTATGTGCAGCAGGCAGCTTCTGAGGCATAAGAAACACAGGTACTTACAAGCCTTTGTCAGAAGGAACTTTTAAGCCTGTAATTGCCGTTTATATACCGGTAGTTACAGGCTTTTTTATTTTTAAGAGGAGAACAATGGTAAACTTTACCCTTTTCAATAAATTTCTCTCCCAGCTTGCCAACGGTGGGTATAATTTGGGTAGCGACACCCTCAGATTTGCCCTGACCAATACCGCACCGACTGCGGCTTCGGATACTGTCTTTGATCCATCAGTAAAACACCCGCCTCCCGCAAATGCAAATGGATATACCGCTGGCGGACACGCAGCGACTATTGATTCCTCGGCGGAATCTGGGGGAACTTATACGCTCGCCTGTACAACTGATGTTGTGATTACGGCGACAGCGGGAGGCATTGGACCTTTTCGATACGTTATTCTTTACGACGATACTAGCGATTGAATTATTGATAAGAACTTGCTTTTCGTTGCCGTCAGTATAAGAAGCATGGCCTTGTGTGTCAAGAATATTTTGCCACAAGATGTGGTGTGCGGCGCCAATGAACACGGCGAAGGCGTATTCCGCCCCCCGTATTTTGAAGAAAATTTTTCACCTTTTGGTTTTGTTACCTGCAAAACAGGCATTTTCCCCGGAATTCAGGCAGACCTCTCCGTCACGCCTTAAATGATTCTTGAAAAAATCACTATGCGCTATGACTGTGTGTGCCCTTCAGGGTAAATATATTCGTCCCAAGAATATTCCGGGTCGCCGTAGATCATGTCAGGTTCGTTCTGGGGACACGTTGCGCTCCCTGCGGGCTTCCGCAACATGTCCCCGCCAAATGCATTGGCGTATTCGCGGATTGGCGGGTCATGGATTTTTGGCGGCGGCCTTGACCGGACCAGCCAGAGCCCCAGATGTTGGAGGATGTCACGGATGACCTGCCGGTCTTCGATGAAGCTGATGATGCGCATGGCGCCTTGACATTTCGGACAAACCAGAGGGTCAACCTGATATATTTTCTGTATCAAACGCGCCCAGCTTTTTCTTAAGGCTCTCACATTTCCCTCCGGTTCGAGAATACAGGGGATGGCATCGTCTGTTCCAGTTTCTTTTCGTTTTCCCCGCGAGACGTTACTGTAATACCCGTAGTATCTGACCATCTGCTCTCCACGGTTGGGGATATGCGAACACATCGCCGCCAGCCACTCCAGCGCGGGAAATGTCTTACTTGCCCTGCCATCTTTGGATGAATAGATGACCGTACCTTCCTGTTCCAGATAACGCATGCGTTCCTGCGAGAACGATGCCCGGATAATGTAACGCGCCAGATTTTCCATCGAGGTTTCATCTTTCGGCAAGATGCGGTTGCCGCAGAAAACATTAAAACCGGAATGCCGCCATGTAGAAAGCATGGCAATCACCTCTCTCGTTATCTTTCCCCTGTTCAGGAGCATCCTGAATACTTTGTGCCGGAAAATGGCCTCCAGTTTTTTGAGTTCCAGCGGCGGGGCGACGCGGAACATCCCCTTTTCGCCATAAAAGCAGCCGTCGGTTACGAGGATGTGGCAGTGCGGATTGAACCCGAGGAAGTCGCCGAATGTCTGAACGGCGATGACGGCACCGGGGATTGGATCATTTTCAGGAACAGCATCCTGAATAAATATCTTCAGCGATTCCCAGGCGCAGCGGCTGAGAGCGGCAAGAAGCCTTCGGTCATAAAGAAAATAGCGACGAAGAATCTTCGGGATGCTGAAAATAAAATGCCGATGAGGTATCTTTTTGAGGACTTCCATACAAAGCCGCTCCCCGAATTCCACCACGCGCTTCTGGTGGCAAGATGGGCAGAAGTGTCGGCGCTTACACGAAAAAGCAAGTAGATATTCGTTACCGCAGTCCTTGCATCTGACACGGGCAAAGCCGTGGCTCAAATCGCCGCAGTCAAGGTAACGGCAGATCACTTTCTCAACATAGGGCCGCCAGAAGCCGTAATCCCTTGAGAAATTGTCATCATAGACCTGCATCAAGGTTTCAAAATAGTCCTCTACACAATGGTAATAGTCAGAGTCTTGCGGGTGACGTGGCCGGTATTCGGCTGATGGCAAAGACATGTCTTCCTCGCTTTGGACGAATCAATGCGTCCAGAAGCATAAAGACATAGTAGAACGAACGTTCTATTGTCAAGGCATGATTTGGAGATCTTTAAATATTTTCAGGATTAACCTGTTCCCGACGTTCGACAGTTGTAATAATGTGCAACATTGCCGGACGTTTTCAAGCTTTATCTATCTTTTGAGAAGTACCTGCCTGCCAGCATTATGGGCAGGGGTGCCAACTGAGTTGGCAGAAGTGTAAATTAGCGATTGTAAGATTGCATAAGAAAGGGAATATCATTTTTGTTGAGTACAGGAAGACACAAATAAACATTTTCGCTGAATAATCACGATCAAAAACATCCATGTTTCAACTCATAATTGTTGATTTGGCACAACCCACCGCCGCCGCAAAACCATCCCATTACTTCCTGGGAGCCATTCCTGTCCTCATCCATCCCCTAATACCCTTCTGAAAAGATCTCTCTCCCACGTTAACCAGAGAAGGTTTGCGCTAATCTAAAACCCTGTTGTCACAAGTGTTCATGACTCCCGGGAGTCTTGACTGCGTTTACATTATTTTATTGCTTTCATAAAATGGCGTATTCTTCAAATTCATGTTATAAGCTTTGACCAACAATGTTTCCAGGTTTTTAGCATCGGCGCTGTTATAATCCAGTAGCAATTTTAGCTTTTTTTCATTACCTGTTCTCCGGTAATCGTTCCATAAAATAACCGCGTAATAGCCGTCAATATCACTCAGGTCACCTCGATCAATTCCCAACTGTCTTTCGCATCCCTTGAGTCCGCCGGAAAAACCCAGACTTTTGAGCAAGAATCTCAGGTCAATATGGACGTGGTTCATTCTGATGCTGAAATGTTTTTCAATAAACGGCACATCAAAGCACCTTCCGTTATATGTAACGATAATTTTAAACTGTTCAATATCCCGCACAAAGTCATCATCAATGCTTTTGAGGTTGAGTCGCTTGGCCTGTTGATCCAGAAAGCTGCCGGTCCCGGCGGCGCAGGAGGAGTTGGACCGGAATCGTTCGTAATCGCCCTGTTTGTTAAACGTGATCAGACCGAAGTTTTCTCCGCCGACAAATAAAATGCTGCCGACTTCGGTATGATATTTTTTCACGGCGGCGATCATGGCGATCTGGGTGTCGTAACGCGGCACATCTTGCAGAATATCCGGACCGGACTCGGTCATGGCGATGCCGCCGATGCAGGAAATATCGATAGTACCAAGCATTGAACGCAGCGTGTCGGCAATGGCGCCGCGATGAAACTGGTAGAAGGAGTTGACCACCGCGCCTTTTTCATCCACCACGACGAGGGGCTCCTCGAATACGTCATCCCCGGAGGGGGTGATGCCGTGTCAAGGATAGGCACGCTCGTTGCCAGGATCATCCCGGACGGGAGCACCATCCAGGTCGGGTACGGCCGGGTGCCGAACGCCGTGCTCTCTGCCCTGCACGGGAAGAAACATCTCGGGGTACACACCGAGCTGCTCGGCAGCGGCATCGTCGACCTCATGAGGCGCGGCGTCGTGGACAACACAAAGAAGAGCTCTGACACGGGCAGGACCGTCGCGTCGCTGTGCCTGGGAACCAGTGATATATACGACTACGTCCACGACAACCCGGCCTTCTCCTTCATGCCCGTGGACTACACCAACAATCCCGCCGTCATCGCGGGGCAGACGAACATGGTGGCCATCAACACCGCCCTTCAGATCGACCTGACCGGACAGGCAACCTCCGAGTCCATCGGAGAGGAATTCTACAGCGGCATCGGGGGGAACACCGACTTCATGAGGGCCGTAGCCGCCTCGCCGGCCGGCAGGACCATCCTCGTGCTGCCGTCCACGGCGCAGGGCAACGGCGTGTCCCGCATCGTGTCGTTCCTGTCCACGGGCGCCGGGGTGACCTACAACCGGGCTGACGTCCACTACGTGGTCACGGAATACGGCATCTGTTATCTCCACGGGAAGAACATCCGGGAGCGGGCCATGTCGCTCATCGCCATCGCCCACCCTAAGTTCAGGCCATGGCTCATCGATGAGGCCAAGCGGCACAGGCTCATCTTCCCGGACCAGGCGTTCTTCCCGGGCGAGCAGGGCGAGTACCCTGCGGACCTGGAAACCCACAGGACCACCAGGACGGGCCTCACCGTGTTCCTGAGGCCCATCAAGATCAGCGACGAGGCGTTGCACAAGGAATTCGTCTATTCGCTGTCCGACCAGAGCCTCTACATGCGCTTCCTCGTCCCCCGGGCCGAAGTCCCGCGCCGGGACCGGCAGAGGCTCGTGGTCATCGATTACACCCGGCACATGGCCATCCTGGCCATCATCGAGCACGAGGACAGGGAGGAGATCGTGGGAGTTGCGCGCTATGCGGTCGAAGACGACATCCACCGGGCGGTGCTGGCCATCGTGGTGCGTGACGACTACCAGAACCAGGGTGTCGGTTCCGAGCTGCTCGACTACGTGACCCTGCTGGCCAGGAAACAGGGCCTGCTGGGATTCACCGGCGAGGTCTTCGCGGACAACCGGCCCGTGCTGCGCATGCTGAAGCGTTTCCGTGACCGGGGCTTCGACGTGCAGCGCACCATCGGCGACGGCGTGCTTTCGCTGCGGATCACCTTCTCGGACGCGGAATAGACTCCAGGCGAAACCCTGGCCTGCCCAATTCGTGCATCTCGTATTTCAAAAAATGGGGTCAGAGTCGATTTATCA
>ERZ1026800.1404-NODE-1404-length-15321-cov-4.297288_pt1 | contig 15321 bp, 13 predicted proteins | sample MGYA00520873_ERZ1026800 | MGnify/ENA primary metagenome ERZ1026800 (study PRJEB33270, sample SAMEA104284475) | anaerobic digester metagenome | biome: Anaerobic digester microbiome; feature: mesophilic sludge digester; material: Anaerobic digester biomass...
GCCTTACTATTAAGGCGAGAAAGTGGTTCTTCCAGGCGGTGTTCAATCTCCATAAAAAGTTTTTCAAAGATTCGGGCAATTTCTTTATCCAAACGTTCCCGGAATTCGCTCCGCGATTTGTTCATCTTTTGTGAGAAATCGTGGAGAATACTTGAGCGCTTCCAGATCAACGTAACTGCAATGAGCCCAGCTCCCACCAATGCTATTATGCCGCCTGTAATATCAAGAACTACTAACTGGGTAGCGAAGGCAATTACAGCACCAAGGGCAGCAATACCTCCACCAGCCAGTGATAACTTTCCAATGTCAGAACCTTGAATCCCCTTGTTGGTCACTATGTCTGCAATACGAAGTTCTTGAAGCTGTTTCTGCAGATGTGTAAGAATCTCGGTTCGGTCATGGTCTTTCGTTGAAAAAACTTCCTGGGTGGTGCTCTGTCTGTGAACAATTGCATCTGTCAATTCGCTAAACATAAGCATGATTTCATCCGAGATATCTTTTGATACTCGCATGGATTCTGTATCAATAACCTGTTTCGAGGTGCTTTCAAAGTTGGCTTGGAGTTCCTTTAGCCACGTTTTAACATCTTTATCGCGTAAAATTGGGATAGCCCTGAGGAGCACAGTTCCTATGCCCAAACCTTCTGTAAAATCTTCTTCCAATTTGGATGCAAGCCTATCGTAAGAAATGCAGAGGCTATCTACAGCCAGACGCCTGAGTGCATTAGCCTTTTCGCGGCGGGCTTCCACTTTGGAAAGCAGGTTTTTATAGAATGTCATGTCGTCTGCAATAGCCTGCTGTTCGCTTCGAAGACGTGCAATGAGACCATTGACAATTTTTTTTGCCGTATCTCGTGACCCTTCGATTTTCATGTTCCATACTTCCCCAGACTGGATTGCCCTGGTCAGGAAGTTACGAAACTCAGCATAACCGCTGTCTGTTGCCCCTTCAAATTCCCGTTTTGCCGAAACGGTAAAAACTACGGGATTTTGCACATTCCTCGCTCTTGCATATTGTTTTACTCTTTCCTGATTGATAGTAAGTTCGTGTTGCGTTGCTAAATCTGCCTGTTGCAATACAAAGACTATCTTCCGATGCCAATCCTGTCGAATAAGCGAGAGAAAATCCCAGGCTGAGGCAGTGTGGGGATTTTTAGCTGGAAAGACGAATATAACAAGATCGCTCTGGGGAATGTAGCTTTCAATAATAGATTGATGATCTCGAATAATTGAGTTTGTCCCTGGTGTGTCTACAATAGAGATTTCCTGAAGAATGTTTTTCGGTAAACTGACACGCTCCCAATTATCGCCAAGAGACTTCTTTTCTCGGACTTCTCCATATACCAGTTCTTGAATAACGGCTGTACACGGGTCAGGCGCAACGTCGCAGATATCCTCACCAAGAAGTGCATTTACAAAGCTGCTTTTTCCGGACTTTACCTCCCCGACAATGACAAAAAGAGCGGCTGACTGCAGATGAGATAATCTGTCCTGGACAATCCTGTAAGCCTCCATGTCTGAACATTTTTCAGTAAGGCCGAGACAAGCCTCAAGTAAGTCGCGAACAGACTCGTATTGTTTTCTTAACTCCGGGCTCAGAATCCGTTGTGTCATCGCATTCCTCCACGATTTTCATTGTCCCAAACACTATAATATGTGAATTTGCCCATCTTGAATTCTACACTCATCTGCAGGGAACGACAAGAATTTTTATGCTATGTGTATGCAACAGGTAGATTGTGAGGATGACTCGCACCATTGCCTCCAGTTCCCAGATGTTCATAAATTGTCTGAGATTGCCGTAAAACACCAATTATCCCAAGAGCACCAGAAAACCTTCAGTTTTATTGTTTTCAGCTTGAATGATGAGGGCCTAGCAACAGTCAATTTATGATTGATACAGCCTGTTGCGACCAAGCCTCCCTGTTGATAGGGGACTGCTTCGATAGATACGGTTATTTATTTAAAGTTTTCATGTCTATATTTGCTTCAGTGTTGTCTGTGTGAAGTAGGTCCAAATGCTTTCTGCAATGACGATGGCCCCCGAGACAAATTCCAGGATTTCACTGAAAAAGCAGCCCTCCACAGGGCCTCTCATATGGCTTCGGTTATAAAACACTTATTTTTTTTTCAGTAATAGGGTTGTTAAGGTACTGTCCAGTGATGATTGAGCCAAGCAAAAGAGCAGGGCCATTTCTGACACTGCTCTTTTGCTCTTCTAATCTAATTTATCATTCTATTTGTTCTGTTTCTCCTCCTTCACCTGTTCATCAGGGCTGTACTGGCTGTTCAACTTTCCGTTGCATCCGTTGCCTTCCTTCAGGACTCCTTCCCTGACCTGGTGGCTCAGACGGAGAAACCCTTCCCCGTGGGCCTGGGCGCTCTATCTTCCCCTGAGGCTGTACTGGTTGTTCAACTTTCCGTTGCATCCGTTGCCTTCCTTCAGGACTCCTTCCCTGACTTGGTGGCTCAGACGGAGAAACCCTTCCCCGTGGGCCTGGGCGCTCTATCTTCCCCTGAGGTGGTGGCTGCTGTACTTTACCCTGAGGAGGAGGTGCAACTGGAGCAATCTTTCCCTGATGACCTGGGCGCTCTATCTTCCCCTGAGGTGGTGGTCCTGATGGTGGAATCTTCCCCTGAGGTGGTGGCTGCTGTACTTTACCCTGAGGAATTCGTTTTTGCTGCATCTGCTGTCTGTGCTGCTGAACCTCACGCCTCTGAAAATAGTCCCGTTCCCTCTGTTGTCTGAGTTCTTGCCTTTTTGCCGGGGGTGGTGGCCGGTAACCCTGGACGCCCCAGGTCCTCTGTCTTTCCCAGTATCTATTATCATGCCATCTCTTCCAGTTTTCTCGAAGATATCGGTAACGAATTGGTTCATAGTTCCATCTGTGACCACGCCAACTACGGTTTCTGTAATATCCCCTCCACCCGGGGTCTACATCATAATAGAAACTCGGAACGCTGCTATAATAGCCCCAACCGCGGTCGTAATACCGCGAGCGATACCAACCGCCCCGCCATGGACGCCACCACCAGCCATTCCAGAAAAACAGGTCTACAGCGATCCCGGGAGCAACGTAAACATTCGGTGTATCAGGCAACACTATAACATCTGGTGGTGCTGCAAACTGGATGGGCGGAGGACTGGAAACAGGATAAGGTATGCCGGGTTCCTGGTCAGTTATGGTTTCAGGTGCGTAGGCTTGCGGGCCTGGGGTGGGTTCGGGTACAGCAGGCTGTGGAGGGGGTGCAGGTGCACTTGGTGGAGCGCTGGGAGCGGCTTCACTCGGTGGAGCGCTGGGAGCGGGTGCACTCGGTGGTGGGCTTGGAGGAGTTTCAGGTACGCTGGGTTGCGGGCTAGGGGTAGGTTCAGGTACATTTGGGGCTGGATTGTTGCAGCCCACCAGCAACATTAAGGCAAGGGCAATCATTATGGCTGTTTTCATTGGGTTTGTCCCTCCTATCAATAATCTTGATCCGTACTCTTCATAATATTCTGTCAATGATAGCTTATAGGTCTCTTAAGAGTCAACAGCAATATTTATGCCGGGACTAGGTGTTTAAATTCCTGTGAAATAACCTGGAAAATAACCGGTTTAAGTAATAATGGTCGTCATTTTTGTCGTTGTGAGGCAAAATTCTACAAAAATGTCGAAAAAACAGTGGCTATCTTTGCCGTGGCCTGGGCTTACCTTTGCCAACAAAATTAAGTTCATTTGCAGCCTCTTTTTCAGGCTTTCAAACGGTTTTACAATCTGCGTTGAGTCTAATACCGAGGAAGTTGTACATCCATGAAACAAAGGACAGTATGTTTTCAGAAGGAGAATAAAACCTTTTGTGTAATTGAAACGAATGGACTTTTATGTTGATCAACCCTTGCCTCCTCCGTTCACCGGTGCTTTTTACCAGTAACGGAGGTTCACGTTGTATGAACAACAGAACTTTTGGTAATTATGCGTTTTATGATTGTATTGATAAGCCCCTCCTCATTCCTCAAGGGTGAAAAATGAAAAACCCTTTGCAGCGGGAGGAATCTGGCGGTACACCCAGTATCTGCCAATGAGAATAGAAGATCCTTATTATCTGTATGAGAGATCTTTGATTCTTACTGCTCTTTATGTACCAAGCAGTTTTCTGTATAAATGTATAATAATGTGTCAGGCAGAAAAACTCTGAAAAGTATAATCAGCAAGTACCTTTTCTGCAACACTCATTTCAGAGACAGGAGGAGCTTCCCGTCTGTTAAAACACGTCCCTGCAAACCCTCCGTCTATATGCATGGTCATTATATCCGAGAGGGATTGCCCCTCTAACCGATACAATGTTTCCAATGAGCCGACAGTTATAAGGCTTTTCAATGACTCGATATCAAGTCCCGTGCAGGTGGCAGGCCCTACAAGGTGATGAAAAGACATGTTTCTCTCACCCTAACGATACTATTATCTATTTCTTCGCCTACAGGCCCAACATATCTGAAGCCAATCCGAAGCGCGCCATCTTCAAGTGAGCATTTCCATACGATTCGACTAACTTCTTCTGGAAGAACATTCACACCATGCTGTTTTGCACCCCCCTGCGATAACCTCTGGAGTATAGAATCTCAAAGTTCATTGTTGAGCAGGGCACAGCATAGCTCAGCAGGGTAATACCCTTTCAGACAAGATGTCAAGTAGCTGAGAATAGTGAAACCTGCTGTGTGGTTTTTTGCACAATCTGAGCTAATTTATCAATCTTTTGTTTTATTCTGTAATCTGTCAGTAAATTATGACGTATTCATCAACTGGTAAGCCTGGAGAAAGAGCCTTCATTTTTAGTCTATATTTTAACAATAGCCTCATGAAGTGAGAATTTCATCACATGTAGCTGGAACCTTTTTGGAGACTATATATGGTTGATGTGGTACACGGTGACTATATGCGCACAAAGTCTTTTCCTTTCTGCCTGTTCTGGTGTCTGTTGTTTATTTTGGTGGTGTTAGGTTTTTTATTATGAGACAGCCTTACCTGTTTTGAATATGTGAGCACTGCTTTTGCATAATTCTCGCAATGGTTGTAAGCCAGGATAGCTCGAAATTGTCTCTTAGCATTTTTGCTGTGCCATCCGTGTGACTTCAGGAAGTTGGCAGTGCTGGCCATAGCATCGGTGAAGTCAAAAAGATCGACTACACCGTCACCGTTGCCGTCAATGCCATAAGCGAGATATGAGGACGGCACGAATTGGCAGAGACCGAAAGCACCTGCTGAGGATCCTTTTATAGAGAAAGGGTTGATTCGGTTGCTATTACACAGCGTGAGAAAGCTAAACAGTTCTTGAGCAGCCCATACAGAGCGGCGGTTTACTATTACCGTCAGGGTCAGCAGGCTGTTAAAAACACGGTACTGGCCCAGGTTGCTGCCGAGGTTTGTCTCCAAGCGAAAAATGGCAACCAGTACTTCGCGGGGTATTCCATAGGAGGCCTCGATGTTTTTCAGAGTAATTCTGTTTTCCTTCAGCACCTGCTGCCCTCTTTTGATTGATGACCGGCTTAATAGGCCGAATCGGGGGTGAAGATAGTTGATTCCTTTTGTTTTCTGATTCAGGATTTCAGGATACAGAGCCAGCCGCTGGTCCTGAAGGAGGGAATCAATCTCCTCTGTCAAAAAACCGCCTGCCCGGAACACCTGCTTCACTTTTTCTGCTTCACTACTAGTGAGTGAAGCAGATGATGAAGATGCTGTCAAAATACTGGTCAGAATAAGAATATAGTATAACGCCCGTGCCAGACTCCATCCTCCTTAATTGCATTTCTGGTTGAGGACTTTACATTGTACCATCGAAGAATGATTTGTCAAGGCGGTCAAGGACGAAAATTAGACTGCCCATACTTCTGCTGTGCCCGGAAAGGGCACGGCACCATGGGAAATTTAACCTGTCCTGGAGGTGTTCTAAACTACGTACAGGACCTTTCTGAGGAGAATAAAATGAGAAATGCAAAGAGGCTTTCCGCAAGGTATGAGGCTGATATTGAAGCGGCCAGACGGGTTATCTTCAATGCTTTTCCTCATTCCCTTTCAGGGTAACTGCCCGTGGTACTTGCCTGCACATCCTCTTCCAGTACTTCAGATATTTCCAGGTACAGTGTAGGAGAATGTATATGCCAGCCTGACCGTTTTTGGTTTATTGAACATCAGGATAAGAGTTGTTGTCCCATCAGGAAATCTCTTTTTTTCCAGATACCGTACAGAGTACATAGGGTAAAAGAACCGCTCTGCACCGGGAATGATCATGGTAGCCGAGTTAATAGTCATCCTGTAGATTCCTGAACGATTGTATGGTGTGCCGGATCCATCTTTTCGGAGACAATCGATTCTAATGGGAAGAAGTGGCTATTCTCGAGATGAAGAAGGAGATGGTAATAAACCTGTGAAAGTGCCTAACAGCTGATAAGAAGAGATTTTAATTTCAAAGCGTTTCTTACTGCGTAGCCATAAAAATCGTTATCGAAGTATACAAAAATATCTCTGTTCCAGTTAAGGATTTTGTCCTTCCATACCTTGAGTTCTTCATCGCTGTAGTCAGATGCATAGAGCCTTTGTGAACCATGGAGTCGTATGTAGATAAATGGGGCTGTGACAGCCTCATGGTAAGGAAACTGTCCTGCGCTGTCTGCAATGCACCACGCAATGTTGTTTTCTTTCAAAAGCTCAAAGAATCTATCATCAATGAAAGATTTATTTCTTGCCTCCACAGTATAACGTAGCTTTCTGTCGAGAAGAGCGAAAAAATAACGCATCAGCGGCTCATCAAACGCAAGCTCTGGCGGAAGTTGTACCAGAACAACCCCGGTCTTTTCTCCCAAACACCGGACGCTTTCAATAAAACGTTCAATCGAATGTGTGTCAACCTTCAGCCTCTTTGTATGGGTAATATACTTTGATATTTTGACAGAGAACAGAAAATTTTCCGGCACCGTGCTGTACCATTTTTTACACGTTGATGGCTTAACGTCCCGATAAAAGGTGAAGTTAACCTCCAGAGTATCAAAATGCTGCGCGTAGAATGAGAGCCAGTCAGAGTGTTTGAGATACTGAGGATAGAATATGTTCTTCCAGTGTTTGTAATGCCAACCCGAGGTTCCGATGTGATATTTCATCGCAAAATTATATCTCTTCAAGGAAAAAAAATCAGTAATAGCCAGTTCATAATGGATATTACATGTTGTATTATGGAAGACAAGAAGCAGAATACAGCGTTACGGACAACCTGTTAGGCCGGCAAATTGGTGTTCGGGAAAAAATAATATGGAAGAGCCCAATCGATCGTGATAGACTTTTTTGGATAAATATCCAGCATTAAAAAATAAACTTATAAGGGGGAGTGGGCAATGAAAAAAAATATAATTGTACGGCTCTGGGTATGTTCCTTTATTGGAATTGCCTTTTTCTGCGCTCAGGGGTTTTCATGTGCTGGTGCTGCCGATTTTGCCGATATTCTTACTGAGCATTTTCAAAAAAAAGTTCCTGTAGCAGAATTCGACCCGCAGATGACCATGGACCAGGCAATGAAGACACAGGAGAAGTATGTGGCAAATCTGAGCAAGGATTACGGGGAGGCTGTTGGATACAAGGCCGGCCTTACGAATCCTAATGTGCAAAAAGCGTTTGGTGTCACGAATCCAGTGCGAGGCACCCTTCTTTCCAAGATGATGCTCAAAAGTGGAGCTGAGTTGCCAGCGGCTTTTGGTGCTGTTTCCATGATCGAAGGTGATCTGTGCGTGAGGGTTGGAAGTAATGATATCAACCAGGCAAAGACTGCCGAGGAAGCGTTGAAGAGTCTCGATGCTGTTATACCTGCTATAGAGGCAGCAGACATGGTTTTTGCAAAGGGTGTCAAGTTTACTGGCCCTGCAATAGCGGCAATTAACGTAGGTGCCCGTTATTTCATCATGGGCAATCCCATACAACTTTCTCCCACGCGGGATTGGCAAGAACGGCTTGAGAATTTCAGTATGACTCTAAAAGATGAAACAGGCGCTGATCTTGCTGAAGGAAAGGGCAGAGCAATTCTTGGCCATCCTCTAAATGTTGTTCTATGGATCAAAGATTCACTGGTAGCTGAGGGAAAGGTGTTAAAAAAAGGAGATATCCTGTCCCTTGGTTCTGTAACAAAAATGATTCCTGCTAAGGCAGGCTCAACAATCAAAGGTAGTTACATGGGCCTGAGCCCGGAAGGGCCTGTAGAGATATCGGTCAGCTTCAAGTAACCCCTGGTACAGGGCCTGATCTGCGGCTGTTTCCTGACAGTGTGGGGTTGACTGAGACGGCGTTTTGGTTTACAAATATAGCCATGGCCTACATACAGATAAAAACTTATCCGGATCCCATACTGAGAAAGGCGTGTGAACCAATCGAGTCTATTACAGGCGAGACCGTGATTCTGTGCAATAACATGGTGGAGACTATGCGCCTTGCTCAGGGTGCGGGACTTGCGGCGAACCAGGTGGGTGTCTCATCTCGTGTTGCTGTGCTGGATCCCCGCACAAAAAAAGAGAGTAAACCCATTATTCTCATAAATCCGGTCATTGTGGAACAGGATTCGGAAGAGATATCCGAAGAGGGATGTCTCAGTCTCCCCAGGTTTTATGAATATATTAAAAGGGCCAAGAAGGTTCTTGTTCGGGGCATCAATATAGATGGTGAGCCATTTGAGATGGAATGCGAAGGGTTTCTTGCAAGAGCGATCCAGCATGAGCTGGACCATCTAAATGGGTTACTTCTCATAGACCGGTTGAGTCCGGTAAAGAAGGACCTTTTCAAGAAGAAATATATGAAAGACCGAAAATGAAGGTTGTATTCTTCGGTTCTTCGAGTTTTTCTGTCCCACCCCTACAGTCTATTGCTTCCTTTGTTTCGTGTGTTGTCACCCGCAGGTCAAAACCAAAAGGGAGAGGATATGTCCTTGAAGATACCGAGGTAAGAAGAGAGGCATTGAACCTTCAATTGCCTGTCATTGAAATTGATTCCTTCAAAGATGAGGCGATAAAGGACATTGAGAGGCTGAGGCCTGACCTGTTTGTGGTTGCGTCATTTGGCCTCATTATCCCGAAATGGGCCCTTGATATTCCTTCTATCGGACCCATCAATATTCACCCTTCACTCCTGCCCAGGTATCGAGGACCGTCACCAATTCAGTGGACGATCCTGAGCGGTGACTCAGAGACAGGAGTCACGATTATACGGATGAATGAAAAGATGGATGCAGGCAACATCCTCTACCAGGAGACCATAGCTGTGGGCCCGGAGGATAACGCCATTACCCTCTCTGATCGTCTTTCCAAAAGATCCGCTGTAATACTGCCTGATTTTCTCAGTGAAACAGCTTTAGTTGGCCTCCATGAAGGATTAACTCAGGAACACGAGAAGGCAACATTTACCCCGATTCTGACAAAGGAGATGGGCAGGATTGATTGGTCGAAGAGCGGAACAGAGATTCTACGGCAGGTGAGAGCCTTTATTGTGTGGCCGACAGCGTACACCTTTTTGGATGGTCTGTTGTTGAAGGTTCTTGAAGGGAGTGTGGCTGTTGGTGAAATGGGGCAGGTTGAGCGTCATACAATTCCTGGTACGATTTTTGCTATATCTAAGGAAGGGATTCATGTATGTACCGGCTCAGATGGTTTTATTATCAGGGAGCTTCAGCTTCAGAACAGGAAGCGCATGAAAGCGTACGATTTTTCGAGAGGTTACAGAGGGTTGGAGGGGAAAGTTCTTAAATATGATTGATAAAGCGCATTTTTTTGTTGACATTGTTGGAACATAATTTTTAATATCAATTACATAAAGTTAGGTATAATTTTTGCTTAATGTAAGGAGATCATGGGAAGATTCGTCGTACTTTTTTTCGTTATAGTCATCTTGTTCGGTTGTTCAACGGCCCAACAGACAACACCGGTTAATTACCAGCAAAGCCCTCCAACGAACCATCAGCAGGGGCGGCCGGTATCACAGAAGACCAGTGAACCGCAGGTAGTTGCAAAGGTTGAGCCGATTAAAAAATCTGAATTCGTTCTGAAGAATGATGTGGGCTCAGTGAAGGTCGAATATTTGACGCAAGACGATGAGGATGATATCACCATTCTTCTCGAACCCGAACAATTCCAGGATTTTGACATTCCTATCGTATTTAATGACGCTGTTAAGTATTATATCCAGTGGTTCAGCACAGAAAAGAGAAAGGTTTTTGGTAACTGGCTCAAGAGATCAAGACACTATGTGCCAATCATTCGAGAAATACTTAAGGATCAGGGGATGCCCGAAGACCTTGTCTATCTTGCAATGATTGAGAGCGGTTTTAACCCTAAGGCATACTCCCATGCCAAGGCATGCGGACCATGGCAGTTCATCTATGCAACAGGCGGCAGATATGGGTTGAAAGTAAATTATTGGATTGACGAAAGAAGAGACCCTGAAAAATCAACTGTTGCAGCAGCAAAGTACCTAAGGGATCTTTTTAATCAATTCGGATGCTGGTATCTTGCAGCTGCCGGATACAATGCGGGTGAGAAACGGGTTGAGCGCGCTATCGAAAAGCACAATACGAACGATTTCTGGGAGCTTTCTAATTATAATGCCCTTCCGCGAGAGACAAGGGCCTATATCCCCCAGCTTATTGCCGCAGCAATAATAGCCAAAGATCCTGAAAAATATGGTTTCGGGAGTATTACCTATGATGCGCCCATAAGGTTCGAACTTGTCAGGGTTCCAAGAGGGACTCCGCTTTCTGTAGTGGCGAAATCCGCATCAATAGACCTTGCAGATGTGCGGTCAATCAATCCAGAAATTCTGAGGGGAATTACCCCTCCCAACATGGATGACTACAAGATAAAATTGCCACAGGGTACAAATATTCAGGCATTTACCAGTAGGCTTCAGGTGGCAATGAGCCACGAGAGACAGATCAGAGATGTTGTCAGCTATAAAGTGAAGAAGAAAGAGACCCTGGCTTCTATTGCCAGGAAATACAGGCTTAATCAAGATGACCTCTATTTGGTTAACGAGTGCGAAGGTGAGTTGAGAATTAAGCCGGGCATGGTTATTAATCTCCCACGATTTTCAGGCCCATCAAAAAGAAGAACCGAACTTGCAAAAAACGCCATAGAGAGTCACGAACCAAAACCTGTGAAAGGCGAGAGTTTGGCTAAGAGTGGAAAGGTCAGGGTGGCGCAATCTGGGCCAAGACAACAAACGCAGGGCCCGGTAATTCATGTGGTGAGAAAAGGCGAAACCCTTGCATCAATATCGAATAAATACAATATTGATATAGCTCAGCTGAAGGCGGCAAACAATCTAAAAGGCAATACAGTCTCTCCAAACATGAAGCTCAGGCTTGCCCGCTATTCACAAAAGAAAAGCGCTCAAAAGGAGGGCATAGGCAGGGAAAGCGTAAAGAAGAAAGCACCTGTGAGATACCACGTAGTCAAAAAAGGGGAAACCCTCAAATCCATTTCAAGCAAATACAACATTGGAGTAGCCGATATTAAGCTCTCAAACAACCTCAAAGGTGACAAAGTAGTTCCTAAACAAAGGCTTAAGATCATAGTGAGTGAGGGCTAACAGTTAGTTAAACCCTTTCCGCAGTCAACTCAACTGCCCATCCTTTTGAAAAATCCGGATATATCGTATAATGGGAAATTTTATTTTTTGAGACGTGAACTTGTGATTGTCGATACTATACTTTTAAAACCAGATTGATCATGTCGCCCCTGGAAAAACCCATGGCATGAAAAAACTGTAGGAGATCCCAGTCATTCCAATTAACGAGCGTATAAATTGTATCAACGCCGTAGGTTTTCAGATTGGCCACCAGGGCGGTAGCGAGTACCTTAGCAATACCGCGATTCTGATAGTCAGGGTCAATGCCTATGGTGTCGATCCACCCGATGTTGTTGGGGACTTTGAATTCCCATCCGCTGACCTCACCGAGAATGAAACCAACAACCTTGCCATCGATTTCGGATACAAGTGAAGCATCTGACGGTCGTGTATCAGCCTCTTTAATTATTTTTGTGACCCAGTATTCCCTTCTTGCCTCGCCAAGAACCTTTGTGTCGATCTCCACGATTGAATCCAGATCGTCCTTGGTAAGATGCCGTACGGTGAGTTTGTCAAAAAAATTACTCATAATAGCCTACCAGTTAAAACGCTTGTACTTTTTTTAACATACACAATATGGCATGTCAAGGCAAAGGCCCAACTTTTTCATTATGCATCAAAATGGTATCAGTGGATTGACATGGGATGGATGTCAACGAGCATAGCGGGCAAAAATCATTGGTGAATCATGATTCTTTTCTTCAAAAACGATATCTACTTTGTCCAAGGCTTTGTGCACCTCAGCGAGATCTCTTTTCTTGGTGAGTATGTAGAAAGAGCTTATTTGTTGGGCAACGAGTTTTAATCCTGTTATGTCATGCTCTTCCACATGAATAGCCTTTTTTTGCACATAATAGACATAAACGCCCCGCATACTTCCATAGTAAACCCATGGCGTACAATCCTGAACATATGGCTTCATCTGTTCAGAAATAAATCTTGGCGATTTATGCATGTTCCACTTTTCAAAGATATTGCCAGCATTTCCAATGGTATAGCTGAATATCATAAAGGAGAAAATGGCTATAAAGGAATATATAATTCTTCTGGTACGAAGAAGTAGAAGGCCCATCCCAAAAGCACAGCAAAGGCTTCCGAAGATTATCCGCTCAGGGAGAAATTCCGGATAGAGGTCCTGTTTGAAAAAAAATAGTCCCATGCCCATGGTGAATAGAAGGAAAATAATGCAAGCAAACACAATCTTGTTGTATTTGTTTTCTTCTATTTTGAAAGAAAGGGATATTATTGTGGCGATTGCAGGCAGGGCCGGCAACATATATTTGCTTATTTTTCCTGATGAAAGGGACAGAAAAAAGAACATCCACACAAACCATACAAGGAAGAAGTTCATCTCCCTATTGCTTCTAAAGCGTTTAAACGCTTGAACAAGTCCGAGAGGAAGAAAAAGACTCCAGGGGAATACATCCAGGGGCAATGTTTTGAAGTAATAATAGAATGGTCTCTTGTGGCTCCACGCATCAAAGAATCGTATGAAATTCTGGCGAATAACATTTTCATAAAGATAGGGAGCCCCTTCTTTGAGATAGACTGCCATGTACCAGGGAAGGATTACGGCTAAACAAATGAGGACCCCAATTGCCAGTTGCCTTATTTTTATTATCCTGAATGATTTTTCAAAGAAGAGAAATAAAATAACAACAGGAATAATCAGCGCTGTAGCTAGGGGTCCTTTGACAAGAAAAGCGAGAGATGTTGAAAGAAAAAACAGGTAGATGAGGTATTCCTTTCTCGTCTTATAAAACCAGAAGAAAAGAAGAAGGCTGAAAGAAACGAAAACTGCAAATACCATGTCAGCCTGAAGATATCGTGCCTGCCAATAATATAGAGGTGTGCTTATGAGGATACATGTGGCAAGGATTGCCTGATGGTTATTAATGAATCTGTATAAGGTTAAAAAGAGGGCAAGGGCACCTATAATGGCAAAGAACCCAGACGGAAGTCGCAGGGATGCTTCGTCTCTGAACCAACTAAAAATAGCCTTTGAGAGATAGATAATATAATAATAAAGAGGTGGTTTCTCACCATAGGGCTTACCATTTAGGTGGGGAACAATGTGGTTGTCCGGCAGTTCCCTTACAATCAGAGCAAAATCACCTTCATCCGGGGCCCAGAAGTCTCGAGACTGCAAATTGAGAAAGAACAGAATCGAGCAGATAACACAAATGGCCAGCAGTGGCCGTGTCACGAACAGTTCCCCTGTTGTGTGTTCATTTTTTCCTGTTCGTTTAGCGGTATGATAAAAAGAAATAGTACCATGTCCTATTATGGTTTGGCCAGGAACAGACCGGTCCTCTGCTTCTCATCACTCCTGTTCTCAGATTCTGGGGTAAGGAGAGGGGCAGACTGTAAGCCGGGTTCTGTCTCCCAATATTGCGGGATGGTGGCCATTTCTCTGTGGGTTTAGATTACTCTAAACCTCTTGCGGCCTACCCGGGTTAAAGGATGGGCAATCCTCGCCGCTGTTTCCAACAGCCCCCTTTTTGGCCTTGCATCAGATGGGGTTTGCCAAGCTTCCGTGTCACCACGGAACTGGTGAGCTCTTACCTCACCATTTCACCCTTACCAACCGAAACATACATTTCAGCGTTGGGAGTTGGCAGTTTGAAGTCTGGTGCGAAGGGCTTTCCCTTCTAACCGATCATTTCCAACTCTTCACTCCCGCCAGAGGCGGGTGGCGGTGTATTTTCTGTTGCACTTTCCTTAGGGTTACCCCCAGTCCCCGTTAGGGATCATCCTGCCCGTTGATGCCCGGACTTTCCTCTCCGCCTGTGCGAAGCGGCCACCCATCTACCCCTTCCTTTTAATCGCTTCCTTTGCCAGTTTGTCGGCTATCTTATTTTTTTCTCTCGGTATATATTGTACTGCAAAATGATCGAAAGTGTGTATAAGGTTCTTTGCTATCTCAGCATATTTCTGAAGGGTTGTATTTTTTATCTTATACTTGCCCAGTATCTGGTTTGCAACAAGGAGCGAATCGGTGTAAATGGAAACACTTTTTATATTCGCTTCGAAAGCTCTTGAGAGCGCCCTCACAAGCGCCTCGTATTCGGCCATATTATTTGTCATTTCACCGAGATAAGCTGAATCTCTTCCGATCTCGTTGCCGAATTCGTCAAAGACCACCAGTCCTGCTCCTGCATGTCCCGGGTTGCAGGAAGAAGCCCCGTCGATATAAATATGCCATTCCATTATGTTGCTATTGCGATGCTTCTGTGAAGTAGAAAATCCGGTTACAGCTTGGACAGAGAATAAGTCTGTTATTCTTGGTTACTTCAATAAAAAGTTGAGGTGGAATATTCATAAAACAACCCAAGCACACGCCATTTTTAACATTTACCACAGCCATGCCACCTCTTTTTGATATAAGCATGTTGTATGTTTCACGGAGAGTCTTGTCCACAACGGAGAGGAGATTGTCCCGTTGCTGTTTTAATTCGTTAATCGTTTTATCCACTGAGTCAATCTCAGCCAATAACTTCTTTTTCTCAACTTCTGTCACCTTTTCTTTTTCTTTTAACAATTTCGAGGTAGATTCATAGTCTTTTTTTAGATCCTCAATCTTTACCATAATTTCGATTATTTCTTCTTCCTCTTTATCGTTCATCAGTTTCGCTGTCTCAATCTCCTTGAGGAGCGCCTGATATTCTTTGTTTGTCTTCACCTCGTAAAGT
>ERZ1026800.1418-NODE-1418-length-15262-cov-2.546416_pt1 | contig 15262 bp, 15 predicted proteins | sample MGYA00520873_ERZ1026800 | MGnify/ENA primary metagenome ERZ1026800 (study PRJEB33270, sample SAMEA104284475) | anaerobic digester metagenome | biome: Anaerobic digester microbiome; feature: mesophilic sludge digester; material: Anaerobic digester biomass...
CCACACAATTTACTTCAAAAAGTATTCCATTTCATGAAAAAACACGGTTTCCGTTTCTGGCTGAAACCGTGTTTGTCTGCAAACTGGAATGCGACATAACTATGTCGCATTCTTCTTTTATGCGCAGTCTGCCTTTATACTTTCCCGCACCTGTATATATCTTTTCTTCTATGTGCAAGAAGGGGAAGCTCCCTCCTCACCTTTTCCACATAATCCAGATTCAATGTCTCAATAAGCAGCCCTTCTTTTTCATCCAAACGTGCAACCACCTCTCCCCATGGAGAAACTATAATGGAATTTCCGTAGGAGGTGTAACAGGAATCCACATCTCTGGCCGGTGCAGTTCCGATTGTGTACACCTGATTGTCTATGGCTCTGCTCCTGAACATTACTTCCCAATGGGCCGGTCCTGTTGTCATATTAAATGCGGCAGGTACGATCAATACCTTGGCGCCTTCTTCCACCATCAGCCGCGACAGCTCCGGAAAGCGGAAATCATAGCAGACAGCCACGCCCATTTTCCCGAATTCCGTTTCAAACACAGTGACGGTATTCCCTGCCGTCAAGGTTTCGGATTCCTTAAAATACTGTCCCCCTTCAACTGCTATATCAAACAGGTGCATTTTCCTGTGCTTCCCGATTTTATTTCCCTTACGGTCAAATACATAGCAGGTATTGAATACTCTGCCATTATCATCTTTTTCAGGCATAGTCCCTGCTATAAGATAAATTTGATATTTTCTTGCCAGCTCCGAAAGAATGCTATAGCATTCTCCGCCCTCTTCCTCTGCGTATACAGGGAAGTTGGAGGTTTTGTAAGGGCAATTGAACATTTCGGGAAGTACTGCTATATCTATATTCTGCTCTGCCGCTTTTTTAATAAAGTCAGATGCGTTGACCATATTTCTCAGCTTGTCTTCTTCCACATGCATTTGAATCAGTGCAACCTTGGGTTTGTTCATGCATTCTCACTCCTTATCATACTTTGGCCATTCTATGATTCTTATTATAAGGTTTAAAGAATCCCAGGTCAATTTCCCTCTAACGCTTTATCTATTTTTCTAATGCATCCCGCTGCATATGCATCCTCAAGAAGTACTTCGTTGTACCATGGCTTATGAATGTCCAGGCTGTTTCCAAAGTATCGGGCTTTAATCAGAATCTCCGGCCGGTATTCAAAATGAAGTATATCAAAATGCCCCCATTTTCCGCCCCATATAAAATTGTTCCTTTCAAAAAGTTCAACAATCTCATTGGGATAGGAGGACAGCCTTTTTTGCCCTTCCTCCCTGGAAGCCCACTGCCAATAGTCCCTGCTGTCCCTTGCAAGGTCTATGGCTATTCCGTATGAATGAGGGCTCAGGCGGTTTGTACCTGAAATAACGCGATAATTGTAGGTACCGCTGCAGGGGTATACACAAGCTCTGATATCTTTTCTGTTTTTTGCTGCTGAAGCAAGTTCGGCCATAACATTTTTTAAAGCTTCCGCAGCCTTATTGTTCCTATTGAACTGAAATGCTCCGTATCCGGTATTTACATTTATAAGGTTTCCTTCAATCTGCTGCCTGGAGCCTCCATAAACCTCATTCAGCAGGCTGTATACCCTGGCACGTCCCGGATCATAATTTATATCCATAAGTTTTTTTATGGGCTCAATAAGGTAAACCTGCTCCATCATGTCCTGCAAATCAGGATATGCAATCTTTGCCTCCATGCCCTTTGTTTTTTTATCGTCATATAGTATCTTCCTTCCGGACTTCATTGTTACATATACCTGGCCTTCCAGCTTCTCTACGCTTGCAATATGCTCAGGATATGCCATCATCAGGCAAAGAAGATCTTGCTTCATAGTAATGTCGTAGGATGACTCAACCGGTTCAATATAAGCGAAACACGGCTGCGGGTTGTTTGCGGTATATGCAAATATCGTAATCATACAAAGTATTGAAACTAAAGAAATAACCTTTTTTGTTTTACCGCCGAATCCATATGAAGCAAACAGCAGCCTGAAGATAATAAAAATAGACAGTGCCCCGAACAACGGATAAAAGAAGCTTATAAGCCCTTTGAATTCCAGAAAAGCCAGGGGCAGGCAGCAAAGAACAGTGAAGAAACAGGTTTGGTTATATGATATATGCCTGTTCTTACTCAGCCTTTTTGCTATGCTGAAGGCATTTGATACGGCAGTTGAAAATATTTCACACCATATGCAAAGGGCAACAACACTTTTTATTATCCTTCCGAGGCCTGAGGTTATGCAGTCCATGGGTATCGAATAATTAAACACTTGGGGGCTCTTAAGAGTAAGGCTTATATTGAGCATAAGGGACAAAAGCATGAGCCCCATTGCACCTAAGAAAACTCCGGTCCTAAGAACCGACCGGTTTTTAACTTTCTCAGGTATTGCAGACAGCACCCCAATGGAAAGAAAAGTATTGTAACTGCAAAAAAACAGAAAGTAGAATACAGGCTTGAAAAAACCGCCGTCATAGTTCTCCGAAAGCCTTAAACCAAAACCCCCGATATCGCCGTTCATAATAGTTGCTGCCAGTACCGCAGTAATGACAGTGAAAAGTATTGGAACTATAACGGAATTTATATTAAGTATTCCTGTCAGCGAATGAAGTATTATGATAAATGTCAGAACTGCCATGAGTACTACCCCCAAGGTATGGGGCAGCCCCAGGCTTTCATGAAAAAGTGCGCCGCTGCCTGCGAACATTATGGAAGTGCCTATGAAAAGAAAGGCAGTTACCAGGATATCATATACAAATCCGATTCTGTTCCCGGCAATTTGATATATGAGCTCCTTGTAGTTGTAGGCATTGTAATAGGCTGCAGCCCTGATAACGGCAGCAGCCATTAAATAAAAAAGTACACCTGACAGTAATAGAGTTACTGCGCCTATTTGTCCAAAGCAGGTAAAAAACTGCATGATTTCCTGACCGGTGGCAAAACCGGCGCCGACCACGGTGCCGATAAAAACTGCACCTATCTGGAGCGAAAGCTTAAGGTTCCTAATCATAGAAAATCTCCTTTTATGGAATAGTCATATCTATAATTATTTAAGCTTTCGCTGTCCTATGAATAAAATCACTTCATCTGTTCCAAGGTTCTTATCATTCTAAACAAAGTATCATTTACAGGTGTCGGTACTCCATATTCCCTTCCCATCTTCCGCAATACACCCGAGAACATCTCCACCTCTGTTTTCCTCCCGGCTTCAATATCCTGCAGCATGGAGGTCTTGCCATCCGCTGAAAGAGTATCCACCAGTCTGTGCACCTCTTCTATGCTCTCTTCCTCAAGATTGATGCCGGCTTTTATTGAAACATCAATTACTTCCTTCATAGCTGCATCCGCAAGCTCGCGGGTTTCCTGAACGGTATTGAACACCCCGTATGGTGCTCCAAGAACTGCAGAAACCTGATTCAGGCCTATGTTCACCATATATTTCCACCACAAAGCTTTTATCATGTTCTCGGGAATATGATAAGAGATACCTGATTCATCCAACAGAACCTTTACACGTTCCACTCTTTCGGAATGCAGCTTATTCTCCCGTTCACCGAAATACAGCTTCCCAAAGCTTGTGTAACGGATATTATTGCCTTCTCTGAGCGCATCAATGCCTACACAGGATGAAAACAGCAGCTTTTCCATACCGAAAGCCTCACCGATAATCTCTTCACTGTCAATTCCGTTCATAAGAGACATTATAACGGTATCCGGCCCTACGCGTTTTCTTATTGCATCAATAGCCTGGCTGAGATTGTTGTATTTGACCGCTATAAGCACCAGATCCGCAGGGGCCTCATCACTATCCGGCTGCAAGAATTTTAAGTCACAGGGCTTTCCGTTTACTGTCAGCTTGTTTGTGTTGTATTTTTCAATCCTGGATCTGTCCGCTACAACAGTAAGATTAACATTATTGTTTCGGCAAAGCCTTTCGGCATAGCTGCCTCCTATAGCCCCCAAGCCTATGATTGAAACATTCGTTATTTTTTTCAAACTATCATCCCCTTTTCAAACATCCCGGTGCAATCCCTTTCTCTTCAGAAAAGAAAAACCTGATATGGAAATTATACCACATCAAGTTCTTTCTATGTATGCATAAGTCTAAAAATACCCCTGCCCCTTAATTATCCAATCTTAAGAAACTCTCTTATAGAGATGGAGTATTGAATTTCCTTCATCAGTTCCTTTTCCGGCTTAAATCCCACCGACTTAAATGCCCTTATTGATCGCTCATTCTTAAAGTTAATTTTTGCAATCACCTCATCCATCCTCCACTCAAAAAATGCATGGTGCAAACCTTCCAGAATTGCATGTTTCCCTATACCTTTGCCCCATTTTTCTTTTTCACCTATTACTATAACCATCTCTGCTGCCTTACCCTTTGGAACCAGCCTTAAAAACCCGATAGGCTGCCTTTCTTCAATAATGATGAAAAAACTCCCCTTTTGATTGAATAAATGAGTGAGAACAGGCATGTTTACTCTTTGAATCACTTGTTTAATGCTTTCAACGACATTCTGCCCTTCGTTCAAATATTGAATTACTTCGTGATCATCCAGCCAATCGGCAATCTTCCATGCATCATCTTGATAGACCTCCTGCCGCAGCTGGATTCTGCGCGCCTTCATTAACACAACCCTCCATAAAAAATTGTCCTTTCCCAAGGTCATGGTAATGATAACATCCTGTTACATTTAAGTCAAATGCTGTAAATGAGGTTACTTGGGTTTACCTTGTGATATTGACCGAAAGTGGCATTTCCCTGCCTTTCCCTACTCATTCCAAAAAAACAACTATGGCATCCTGCACCATAGTTGTTTTTCTGCTTCTCTTCCTTATGCGTATCTTTTTCTCATCCTGTTCCATTCAGCATCCCTGTTAGCCTCAATCTCCCTGTAATCGCTTTCATCCAGATGCCTGAACCTGCGCTGCAGCTTCAGGTATTCTTCCACTGGTTTGAATTCCTTGGGTACAAAATTGAATCTGAACTCGTTGTTTTCAAACTCTGCAAGATACCAGAGGCCGCACTCGACAGCCAGCTTTGCTGTTTTTACCGTTATAGCGGGGTCATAGCCCCAACCGGTAGGACATGGGGTCATTACGTGAATAACCTTACAGCCCTTTATATTCTTGGCCTTTTCAACCTTTTCCATAAAATCCTTCGGATATGCAACAGAAGCTGTAGCCGTATAAGGCACACGATGAGCCGCCATGATTTCAAACAGACTCTTCTTGAATTTGTTCTTCTCACCCTTGGAGCATGAGCCGGTCGGTGTGGTTGTCGTCCATGCCTTGTATGAGGTTACGCCGCTTCTCTGGTTTCCTGTGTTCATATATGCTTCATTGTCTACACAGATATAGATAATGTTCTCATTTCTTTCCGCTGCCCCGGACAATGCCTGCAGGCCTATGTCAACCGTTCCTCCGTCTCCTGCAATGCCCAGAATTGTAATATCCTCATCCCATCCGAGAGCTTCTGCTGCCACTGCCATTCCCGATAATGTAGAGGCAAGGGCCGGAAATGCAGTAATCGCATTGTTTACAAAAATTGAAGACTGGGGATATACTGTTGTGGTAGCTGCAAAACAGCAAGCGGGAGTGGCCAGACAGGTCTTTTCGCCCAAGACTTTAAGGGCCAGCCTGGCTGCAAGTGTTACTCCGCATCCCTGGCAGGTCTTTGCACCGTACAACAATTCCTCATCAGGCAAGTTTTTAATATTTACTGCCATTATTCCCACCTCATTCCTAAGAACTGCACTTCAGCTTCATTCTTTCCGGAAGCAATACCGAAAAGCTTGCTGAACATTGTCTCTATCTGGTGTTTCGGTATATCCCTTCCACCCAGGCCTACGATGTAATTGGCCATCTTTGCGCTTGAACCGTATATGGCAGACTTGACCTCAGAAAATACAGTTCCGTCAAAACCGAAGGATATGCTTCTGTCTATTACTCCTACAGCTTTAAATTTATCTCTTATCGATTCGAAATACTCCTTGGGGAAGGGCCTGAAGCTTCTGAGCTTTATAAGGCCTACCTTCTTCCCTGCTTCTCTCATTTCGTCCACCACTACTCTTACAGTACCTGCCACACTTCCTACCGCCACCAGGACTGCCTCAGCATCATCGGCGCGGTATTCTTCAATCATTCCGCCGTAGGATCTGCCTGTCAATTTTGCATATTCATCATTGACAGAGACAATCTTCCTCTTTGCAGCTTCAAAAGCCTTTTGCTGCAAAAATCGGCCTTCGGTATGGAAATCAGGGCCCACTGACATGCATAAGGTTTTGGGATTCTTCATATCCATCTTGTTTGTTGTACTGTAAGGCGGCAGAAAGCTGTCCACTTCCTCCTGCTCCGGTATCTCCACCATGTCATAGGTATGGGTAAGAGTAAAACCGTCGATATTGACCATGACAGGGGTCATGACTTCGGGATCCTCAGCTATCCTGAATGCCTGTATGACGGTATCCAATGCCTCCTGTCCGCTTTCCACGTACAGCATTATCCATCCCGAATCCCTCATTGCCATAGCGTCCCTTTGGTCTCCGAAAATATTCCAGGGTGTGGCAATGGAACGGTTTGCATCAACCATTACTATCGGGAATCTCGCTCCGCTTACATAGCTCAGCATTTCACACATGTAAAGAAGCCCCTGGGAGGAGGATGCAGTAAATGTCCGCGCTCCCATCATGGATGCACCCAAAGCTGAAGCCATTGCGCTGTGTTCACTTTCTACCATCATATATTTGAAATCCGCTTCTCCGTTTGCCAGAAAATCTGCAATCTTCTCAACCAAAGTGGTCTGCGGTGTAATCGGATATGCCGATACGACATGAGGCCTTGAAAGCTTTACACCGTAAGCCGCTGCCTCATTGGCGGACAAAAAAGCTTTTTTACTCATTCCGTATCACCGTCCTTAACCATTTTAATGCAATTTTTCGGGCATTCGGCTGCGCAGATCCCGCATCCTTTGCAGTAATCCATATCTATTTCAAGATGGTCGCCGCTCTTGTCTATGCAGCCTTCCGGGCAAAAAACCCAGCACATCATGCATTTTATGCACGCTTTACTGTCGATTTCCGGATGCAATGTCCTGAAACCCGAATTGGGAGTCGGCAGTATCCCTACCCCATTGCTTGATCCAAAAAACATTTCATCCCAGGAGGATGGTGCTTTATAATCCTTGTTCCATTTCGGTTTGTTCATTATTGCATCACCGCCCCCTTAACCCTGTCATAAGCTGCCCTTGCCGCTTTCTTGTTCTTTTCCCTGAGATTCCTGCCCATTACATCGTCAATGGCTTTTTCAACCGATTCCATTGATACCATTTCGGTTGCGCCTACTGCCGCACCGAGCATGATTGTATTTACTATCGGATTCCCCAAGAGTTCAAGGGCAATATCCGTGGCGTCAATGACAACTATTCTGGATGGGTCCTCAAATCTGATATGTTGTGCCGCTTCATCCGCTGATTTTCTTGTGTTGATAACCAGGACGCCGTCGGGCTTAAGTCCCGCAGCTACATTTGTCACATCACACAAAGTCTCATCCAGCACAATTACACAGTCACATTCATATACCTGGCTGTGGTCGGTAATGGTTTTATCCGCTATTCTGGTAAAACCAAGCACCGGTGCTCCGCGGCGCTCAGGGCCGAAGGATGGAAACGCCTGTGCCGATTTACCTTCGAATACCGATGCCGCAACGCCCAGAAGCCTGGCAGCTGTAAAGGCTCCATTGCCCCCCCGGCCATGCCATCTTATCTGTTTCACTTTTTCTTTTCCTCCTTCAATGGGCTCTCTACCTGAGCCAAGGCACGTGCATAATCTACATAATTGTCCCATTTAGTCGCTGCTTTTACTACCATCTTTGCCGTGTCAGGAGACCCGCCGCCATGCATGCACCCCGGTACGCCTCCTCCGATTGTCAGCCACTCTACAAGCCTTGCCATCTTTATCCTGTCTTCTCCCGGTACTGCAGATCTTAATGATTCTATAAGCTTTTCTCCGTATATCGGCGACATCATATCCTTATAGGACGGCATACATCCTGTTTCCGCTATGCCTCCCGAAATCTCCTGGGCCAAAACCTTCGTATTGTACGGAAGGGTCGCTACATGCACCTTGTTTACATGGGCAAGGAGCGGATTGGGATAAAATGCCCCCGATTTATGCTTCTTACCTGTATACATGGCTCCTATCCCCAGCCCGTATGTTGTTTCATTGTTGACTGCCATCTGGGTAAGCTTGTCCTGGAATGCCTTCTGTGCAAGCCCGTTTGCTCTTGCCATGCCGAGGGCCGCTCCGATCATAACATCTCCCTGGCCTGCTACGCATGCTCCTATGGCTGCTCTGTATATCGCGGTAAAGTTTCCTATCAGTTTTCCCGTGTATTTTGCTTCTCCGTTCATGAATACATGCTTGTTGGGTACGAATACGTTGTCAAATATGATATAGGACTGGGTAGTTCCGGACTTTATACCGTCCCAGCCTTCCTCTTCTATTCTTGTATCCGAGGGACGCCTTGTCTCTACAATAGTCACCCCTTCCGCATCTCTCGGCACTGCTGCGGCTATTGCATATTCGGCTTCATCCTCTCCTATTCCGGTAGTAGGCATGACTATAATGTACTGTGATCCCACCACTCCGCATATCTGGTTCTTGAAGCCCCGGATTACTACTCCGTCTTCTCTTTTTTCCACTACATGCAGGTACATGTCGGGATTATCCTGCTGGCCCGGCTTAAGTGCCCTGTTGCCCTTTGCGTCTGTAAGTGCTCCGCTTAATGCAAGGGCTTTTTCTTCTGCGAATGCAAAGAAATTTTTCAGTCTTTCATGATAATCAGTTCCCAACTCCTGATCCATCTCATAGGTTACACCCCAAAGTGCGTTCAGTACCGTCCATCCTGCACATACAGGACCCATACAGCTTCCGCAGGTATGATATCCGTCTCTTTTCATATTTGCGTTCCCCAGCATATCATCCGCACTTGCTATCAGGGTAGTCCAGCGATGGGCCTTGTTGCCTGAAAGAGCCGATGTAGTTGTATATATCTGTTCTTTTTCGGGATCAAAGGAATTATCGTACCATTTTGCCACGTTCTTTATATGGCATGCTGTTGCGGGATGTGTGGTCACGTCTTCTATAAGCTCTCCCCACTTGTAAACATTGGGCCTCATTTTCTTCATTTCTTCGATATACTGAGCTCCTGTCTTCAATGCCATTTCTTTACCCTCCTTTATAAATCAAGTTTAATTATCAACTGATCCAGAATCTTGTTCAGGTCTGCGGCTGCGCCTGCGTCCGATACCTCGAATACCGCCGCCTTCTCATCCCTGTTGACGCTTATTATCAATCCGGAATCCTTCATTCCGCATATATGATGGGTCGCCCCGGATATCCCGAAGCCTACATATGCCTTCGGCCTTATGGACTTGCCGCTGGTGCCTACCATTACATGTTCTCCCGGTGCCCATCCCTCATCCACTACAGGACGGGTGCAGGCCGCCGCTCCTCCGAATATCGCTGCCAGCTTCTCAAGCTTCTCCCAGTTCTCTTTGCAACCAAGGCCGTAGCCTCCGCAGAATACTACTTCCGCTTTGTCCAGGGGCACTCCCTCTGTTTCTTTTTTCTCAAGGCTTATTGCCTTTAAGGGCAGATTATCCGCTTTTATTCCGCTGACATCCACTTTTATGATTCGGGCTTCCCTTTCCTCCGGTTCTCCCTGTACGAAGATACCGGGCTTGACGCTTGCCATCTGGGGCCGTGTGTCGGGACACAGTATCTCTCCCAGTATCTTCCCTCCGAAGGACGGTACTGCGGCTACCAGATGTTCGTTTTCATCTATATGCATATCTACACAGTGGGCGGCTACTCCCGTCTTCAGCTGTGCCGCTGCTGTAGGACCCAGTTCCGAGCCTATTGCTGTGGCTCCGAACAGGAATATGTCCGGGTCTTCTTTTTGTACCAGTTCTGTTATTATGGGTGCATAGAGCATCGGGTTATATAAGCCCAGTTCGTCGGATTCCGCCAGGTATATTTTTTCTGCTCCGTATTCTGCCAATGTTTTGCATGTGCTTCCTGTTCTGCTGCCTATAAGTACCGCTGCTACTTCCGTTTCTCCCTTGAGTTCCGATGCCAGCTCTTTTGCTTTTGTCAAAAGCTCCAGTGTGACTCTGTCCAGGGTGCAGTTCACGTATTCGGCAAATACCCATATTTTCTTCATTACCGGGCACCTCCCTCTATGCTGCATGCATCTCCTTTTGTGGGGATGTTTACTCCTGCTGCCCTGAGTTTTTCTATTATGGCGTCCGCTATTTCTTCTGCTGAACCGGTAAGCATTTCTCCTTTTCGCTTCAGATCCGGTGTGTATATGGCTCCCGCTTTTGTGGGCGAGCCGGCAAGTCCCAGCCTTTCTTCTTCTGCGTCAAGGTCTGCTTTGCCCCATATTGTTATTGGCTTGTTCTTCGCTTTTATGATCCCCATGGCCGATATGAACCGGGGTTTGTTCAGTTCTCTGGATATTCCCAGCAGACAGGGTAATTTCACTTCCCATTCCATGAAGCCGTTTTCTGCTTTGGTCTTGACTTTCAGGCATTCTTCACTCGGGGCTTCCAGGCTGAATACATTCCACAGATGGGGTACTCCAAGCCATTCTCCCAATTGGGAGGATACCTGGGCTGTGGCTCCGTCTGCGCTCTCTGTGCCGCAGAATACTATGTCGAAGCCCCCCAGCTTTTCTATTCCTTTTGCCAGGGTGTAGGAGGTAGCAAGGGTATCTGCTCCTCCAAAGGCTCTGTCCGACAGCAGTACTGCTTCGTCCGCTCCCATTGCCAGTGCTTCCTTGAGGTTCTCTGCGGCATTTGGGGGGGCCATGGTGAGTACTGTTACTTTTCCCCCGTACTGTGCTTTAAGCTTCAGGGCTGCTTCTATCCCATTCTTGTCTACGGGGTTTATTATTGTCGGTATTCCTTCTCTGGTTATTCTTTTTGTTACGGGGTCTATGCTTACTTTGTCATAGTAATCAGGATCCGGTACCGGCTTGATACATACTACTATTTTTAAAGCCATAAGTATTCTCCTTTTTCTGTTTCTGCGTTGGTCGGCTCTGCTAGGCTTTGAATGCCGATAGTGTGTTTCCTGCTATGATAAGCTGCTGTACGTGGGAGGTTCCTCCTGAAGGTATTGATGCCAGGGCATCCCTTAAGAAGCGTCCTACCGGGTATTCGTTTATTACTCCATAGCCTCCCATAAGGTCCATTGTCCTCTTTGATGCTCTTACCGCCGCTTCGGTGCTGTAGTATTTGGCTATTGCAAAGTCCGGTGTTGCAGGGAGTTTTGCATCCTTTTTCCCTGCTGCATAGTAAAGAAGCATTTTTGCCGCTTCGTATTCGGTGCGTATGTTTGCTATTTCAAATTGAATTGCCTGAAGCTTTGCTATCGGCTTGCCGTAAACTACTCTTTCGTTGGCAAATTTGACCGCTTCTTCTACGCAGCCTCTTAAAATACCTACGCAGATAGCACTCATTCCCGCTCTTCCTACTTCTCCTATTGCGGCCATGCCTATCTTTGATCCGGCTCCAACCTTGCCTATGATGTTTTCTTCGGGTATCTTAACCTCGTTCAGTATTACGTCACCTGTTACCGAGCCTCTGAGTCCCAGTTTATGCTCTTTGCGTCCGGGACCGAAGCCCGGTGTACCCTTTTCTATTATGAATGCACTCAGCTGGTTCCTTCCTTTTTCGTCCTGGCCTGTTACTGCCGTAATCACGTTTACGTCTGCATGATGGTTGGTGATGAAGCATTTGCGTCCGTTTAGGACCCACTGTCCGTCAACAAGCTCTGCTGTGGTTTTCTGCCCTGCAAAGTCCGAACCTCCTCCTGGTTCTGTGACTGCAAGCCCGCATAGTTTTGTTCCGGCACATAACTCAGGGAGATATTTTGCTTTCTGCTCTTCAGTCCCGAAATCCAATATTGCCGACATTCCAAGGTGGTGTGTCATGAGAGCTATGCCCAGTCCTGCGGAATACCTTGATATTTCTTCTATGCATATGGCTCTTTCAACATGTCCCATTCCTTCTCCGCCGTACTCTTCAGGGCTGAATATTCCGTTGATGCCCAATTCGCCCACCATGGGGTAAAGCTCCATGGGGCAATAGTCATTCTCATCCCATTCTGCCGCTTTCGGCGCCACTTCCGCTTCTGCAAACTCCCGCACCGCTTTGCGCAGTAATTCCTGTTCTTCGGTAAATTCAAAAAATTGCATATACACTATCTCCTTGTTAATTTTTTAACTATATAAATCATATATAGTTCCCTAAAAATATGATAGCATTACGAATTTTGTTTGTCAACAAATTACTTTTATGCAGCATTCCCTTAAACCAAGTAATTCCAATGCTTTATCAAGGGTACATTCTCACAGTTCCCATGCATTTATTACGGTTTTTTTATTAATGGTCCATTGACAAATTTACTTAATTTCTTTATTCTTTATGTTATTATAAATATTCAAATCCGGAAGAAGGTTGTATTGTGATGATGCTGGACGAATGTATCAACTTTTTGCTGACTAAAACCCAACAGGTAGTATTTCAGCAATTTAAGGCAAGCTTGGCCAAATATGACGTAACCCCCGCACAATACGGGGTATTGAAATGCCTATGGTCTCAGGACTGTCAGAATCCCAGCCAGATTGCCGGCAGCTTATTTCTGGACGCTTCAACCATTACCGGAATCCTTGACCGGATGGAGAACAAGAACATGATAAAAAGAATAGCAGATCCCAAGGACAAGCGATCCTTAAAGGTAGTGCTGACAGAGCGGGGAAGGCTGCTGGAGAAGCCGGTGACGGAAATCATTGAAGAAGAGAACAAAAAGGTGCTGCATGCTCTGAATGAAGAGGAACGAAAGAAGCTTGTAGAGTATTTGAACCAAATCAGTTCAACATAGCTTTTAATGCCAGGTGCAGATTTTTCGCACCCGGCATTTGATTTTTACATTTCATTTAGTGCGGCTATTATGCCATCTTGTAAAGCTTTTGCCGCATCCAAGCTAAATTCTTCGGTCATAAGTCTTTCTCTATCCGACGCATTTGTCATAAAAGCCAGGTCAATAACCACGGCAGGCATATTCAAACTACTATATTTGAGGCTTTCCATTTCCATCATGCCTGCATCCTCCGTCCCAAGTTCTCTTACAACTTTATTATGTATCAACTGCGCTGCTTTTTTCCCTGTGATTCCAAAGGCCGCATCATTATTTGAAGAATTGTGCAGTGTCAAGGTACCTCTTTCTGTGCGATCCATATTGGCTCCAAAGTGCACGCTTACAAATAAACAAGCATTTAAATTCATTGCTGAATCCATTCTGTCTTCCAACGTTACCTTGAGATCTTCATGCCGGGTTATGCCTGCATTAATTCCTGATTCTTTAAGCATATCCCGGAGCAAAAGCGAAATTTCAAGGTTCAAATCCTTTTCCCTGATTTCAACGCTGTTCTCGTCGACATAAACGGCTCCTGTATCGTCACCGCCGTGGCCAGGATCAATGAGTACCACTTTCTCTCGTATTTTTTCTTGTTCCAAGTGTTTCTGCCCTAAGGCCTCAATACTTCTGTCCACAGTATCCTGCTTTGATGCAGCAGTATATTCAAGCTGCATATCCGATTCATTCAGCGGCCTTTTCCCATAATCGCCTGCCGAATAAGTGCCCAGCAATACAGCCGTACAGCACAATACCACTATTAAAACCAGAGACAGTAAAATGATTCTTCCGGACTTTTTTTCTGCCTTCATAATGGCACCCAGTCTTTCCTTCAAGTTCTTTTTCCCTTCACAGAGAGTCATGGAGAAGACCTTACACTTGTAAGCCGTATCAAAAGACACGACATTAATAATGGTGTTCCCGTATTCCATTTTCCCTTCTGCATCCAATTCTTTTGATACGGCTTCATCACAGGCAAATTCGCACAGGTTGTTGATCTGGCGGCTCATGATATAAACAAGGGGATTGAACCAGTGGATACAGACGGTTAGCTGTACCAGCCACTTATACCAAATATCAAGATGTTTGAAATGAATAAGCTCATGCCTGAATACATAGTTAAGTTTACCAAGCGCCAGGGGGTTTTCCGGAATAATAATGACAGGCTTTAAAAGTCCAATAAGCATCGGGGATTTAATAAGATTACTTTGGCACAGGGAAACTTTTCTTTTTATTCTGAGTTCATTCTCTACTTGGTGAAATATATCCAATACTTTTGCAGTTTTTACAATGCTTGATCCTGCTTTGACTTTGCATATGAAACTTCCGTATTGAAAAATCCTGAGGGCAAAAAGAAGGAGAACGCCAAAAGCCCAGATATATTCTAAATATTCAAAAGTTCTCCCTTTGCCATGCTGTGGGATAGCATGCTCATCCGGATTATAATCAGGAAGCTGCTCAAGGGTATTTCCCCTTACTTCCATATCCGGTATAGCCGGTACAAGATAGATAGCATGTTCCACGCCCACGGTTTCAGCCATATCAAACAGATTCCCTACAAGACTTGCTTCAGGAGAATAGGGAATGAGTAACCGAAATATGACCACAAGCCAGATATAATACTGCCATGCTTTGGAAAAATGTCTTTTTATCAAAGGTCTCACAGCAAAAAGAATCAAGGATAATATAGAACCTGATACGGACATCGATAATACAATCTTGAAAAAATTATTCATGCTGGTTACCTCCTGATTTTAGGAATTCCTTGAGTTCCTCAATATCTTCAGGAGAAAGATCAGAATTTTGTACCAGGGAAGCCACAAAATTTTTCACACTGCCTCCACACCTTGTCAAGAGTTTTATTAAACAATTTGTGATTCATTTACCTATAGCTCGCATGCAGGATAAATGATCGCCGATGACGCAGCAAAAAAGTCATCCCTTTTGAGATGACTATTGATTTCAATACACATTTACTCAGTGTGCCTCAACAAGCCTCTGCGTTCCGGTTTTTTTCTATCGGCAAGAGCTAGTGCCTTTTCCCATGTTTTTTCTGTTTCATACTTAAGAAACTCATACAGAGGATTTAATTCTTCAGCTTCATCATACTTTTCCAGACACTCATAATACATTCGCTTATCCTCCTCATAGATGACAAGTGGCGGATGGTCATGCGTCATAAGATAATAATTCATGAGAGTCCTGCCGACACGTCCGTTACCATCTGCGAAGGGATGGATAAACTCAAACCTGGCGTGAAG
>ERZ1026800.1429-NODE-1429-length-15178-cov-2.351139_pt1 | contig 15178 bp, 11 predicted proteins | sample MGYA00520873_ERZ1026800 | MGnify/ENA primary metagenome ERZ1026800 (study PRJEB33270, sample SAMEA104284475) | anaerobic digester metagenome | biome: Anaerobic digester microbiome; feature: mesophilic sludge digester; material: Anaerobic digester biomass...
CAACCAGCGCCCAGCTCGTCGTTCGCTTGCGGCGGTTCGCAACCTCCAGGTCGACGACCAGCAGGTCGCCGGCCTGCAACGCAAGGCCGGTGTGCCTGGCCTCCACGGCAGCGGAGAGCGCGAGGAGCGCATCGTCGGCTTCGTCGTCGGTGCCGACCATCAGATCGGCGTCGAACACCATCGTCGGCCGGTCGCGCTCGCCACTGAGCACGCTCATCGGGGCCCCCAGCACGTTGGAGCGACCATGGAGGTAGCTCTCGTCGACCGCAGTCCGGAAGCGAGGCTGGAACAGCGTGTCGACGACTCGACCCGGAAGGTGAGGCAGCACTTCGAAGATCGACGACAGCGTGGTGACCGCGTGCTCGTCGCCGCGCAGGCACAGCAACATCAGGTAGCGCGGGCGGTGCGGGTGGAAGGCGGCCTCGGTGTGGAACATGAGGGTCACCTTCGACGACGTGCTCACCTGCCGGTCGGCGTTGGCCTGCACCGGTACCAGGTTCTGGACCAGGTCGCCACCGTGTTCTGGTTCGTAGCCGACCGGGTGGCCCAAGCGGCGGGCGACGGTGAGCAGCGTGAACTCGCTCACGCGGTCCTTGTCGGTGGCGGCGGTGGGTGAAGTGGGGGTCTGCGGCAGGCAGCCCACGGGAAGCCCGCGCAGCACGATGGCCCCGGCTTGCGGAGGGGCGTCGGCGAAGTCGACGAGCGCATCGTGGATGACAGCGGGCAGCAACCGCCCGGCGTGCCCGGCGGCGCGCACGAACTCGTGATCGCCGATGCTGCAGGTAGGAACCGGCATGGGTACCCACTCCGGCGACTCGATCACCTGCGGCTGTGCGTGGTCGGTCATGGTGGTCATCGTTCGCCTCCTCCAATGGAATGTACGTTCCAAGTCTAGCGTCATTCGGAACATCCGTATCGAACATGCTCGGGGAAGTACCATCCGGGTCCGTGGAAGTGGCAGAGCGCATCGGACGGGCCAACACGTCACTGACGCCGGCCGAGCGCCGCGTGGCAGAGGTGGTGCTCGAGCGCCCGCAGCTGGTTGCATTCGGCACGGTGGCCGAGCTGGCCGAAGCAGCGGCATCAGGGGCGGCGACGGTGGTGCGCCTGGCCGGCAAGCTCGGCTACGACGGTTTCACCGGGCTGCAGGCGTCGGTGCAGCACTCGCTCGCCGGCCAGTTGCGGCCGGCGGCAGAGCGCATCCGCGAGCCTGCCGCCACCGATGCCATCGGTCGCCACCTGCAACTCGAGCTCGACAACGTCACCACCACGTTGCGGGCGCTGGAGGCCGACGCACTGGCCGACGTCGTTGCGCATCTCGCAGCGCACGGCGCGCGGGTCTTCGTGCTCTCCGGCGACGCATCCTTGGGCGTTGCCCACCAGTTGACCGCCGATCTGCATGCGTTGCGCGACGACGTCGAACTGCTCGACGGCAACGATGTCGCAGTACGCAGGTCGGTCGCCCAGCTGCGACGCAGCGATGTGTTGGTGCTGGTCGACCTGCGCCGCTACGACCGCTGGGTGATCGATGCGGCACGTGCGGCGCACAACAGGGGAGTGTGGTGTGTTGCCATCACCGACAGCCTGCTGTCACCGTTGGCGGCGATCGCCGAGCGCACGCTCACCGTGGCGGCTGCCGGTGGTGGGCCCTTCGACAGCCACGTGGGCACCCTGGCGTTGATGAACGTCCTCGTCGCCGGCGTGGCCGACCGGTTGCGCAGCGAGGCAACGCAACGCCTCGACCGCGCCGAAGCCGCATGGCAGGTCGGCAACGCGTTGATGGATCGCTGAGCGCCGAGCGCCCGTGCCCTAGCCTTTCGTCATGACGGAAGTCGACGAGTCGAGCAGCGAAGAGCGGTCGCGGTGCAAGTGGTGCCGGCGGGTGCTGCCGTCGCAGAAGATGGGGCGCCCGCGCGAGTTCTGCTCGCAGGCATGCCGGCAATGGCACTGGGTCGGCAAGCAACGCGCCGCCGAGCTGCAGCTCAGCGAGAGCGAACTGATCATCACCAAGGACGAGCTCGATCGTCTGCACGATGAGCTGTACGTGCTGGCCTGCGCGGTCAACGACGCCGAGCGGGATCTTGCCGCGGCCGGCGCCAAGCCGAGCGTGCGCGAGCTGCACAGCATCGTCGAATGGTTGCTCGAGGCCGCACGGCCGCTGCGCGACCGCGAGTTGCAGCCACCGGCCCGTTGACGCCCGCACCTGCGATGCCCAGGTCTTTTCGTCATGACGAAACTCGGCGCCCGCGGAGGCGCTCCGACAGGCGAGCGGTGCCTTCCATCGCGTCGTCGGTCGTCGGTCGACCAGTCGACGACCGGCCAGATCGGCTGCTGCGGCCACCCGTCACGAATTCGCGCGTGAACCGGCACGTCGGCCGCCCGAGTCCGCCGGCAACATCGGGCTGCGGCCACCCGCCACGAATTCGGCAGCCCGAAACCGCCGGCAACCCGAATCGTGTCGCGTCTGTGCATTGCCGACCGCACGGCGAGCGGGAGCGCACAGACGCAAGCGCTGACCACCTCCTTCGACACATCGCCCATAATCATCGTTATGTCAAGTAGAGACGACTGAGTGTCGTGCGGTGTACCACCACTCGCCGCTCTCGCTGGCTGGGTCACGGCACAGACGTGGGTTCCTTCTGTGCCGTGACCCAGAGCCGCTCGAGGCGATTTGCCGCTCTGCTCAGCCCGGCTCCGATGAAGGGACGGGCGGCTGAGGAGCCGAGGAGCGCCGGTCGGTCGCATCAGCCGCGGCCGGCTTGCTGCGACGTCGGCGTACGGACGAGACCAGCATCGTCAGCGATGCCGTGAAGATGGCCAGCAGCACGATGTGTTCGATGATGATGCCGATGGGTGCACCGGCGAGGTCTCGGCGCAGCAGCACGGCATCGATCTGGTGCAGCGAGATGATCCTGATGCCCGCAAAGCAGACCAACGTGAAGACCAGCAGCGCCGGGGGCAAGTAGCGCCGTCGACGCTCGGGCACCCGCCAGATCGCGACGATGACCGCCACCGCCCACACCGCCGCAATCGAGCCGACAACGACGGCCTCCACCGATCGCCGGGTCTGCTACCACCCTTCGGAGCGTGCCTGCCCGCGACCGAAGTCGCCGATCAGCCCCGCGAGGTCGCCCGCCCGACCTACAGCCATCGCCAGCAGCAGGATCGTCGTCCCGAACCAGAAGGCCGGCCAGAGGTGACCCTCGCTCCCCCCTCGCCGGCGGGCAACCTCGACGCAGCCGAGGATGAGCGTGAGCAGGGAGACCAGGATGTAGGCACCGACGATGCACCAACTCGACCCCAGCCAACTCACATGAGCAAGGTAACCGCGATCTCCCTCGATTGCTGTGGTGACGCGGCCCTCTCTCGTTGGGTCAGACTCTCCGGTACTGCGCTGCACACGCTGACGAGAGGTGGATTCTGATGGGATTGTTCGGTGGGCCGGATGCGGAGAAGGTGTTGGCGAAGGGAACCGCTGCCGGTGCCGTCCTGGAAGGCATCCTCGTCAAGTACACGCACGACGACAACAACCGGAAGCCGATCTACCACTTCCGCGTCGGTGTTGCCGGCGCAGGCGTGCTGGGCATTCGTCAGCACATCTCGGGGTCGGAGGCCGTGCGGTTGGGGATGCCGTTGGTGGTGCGTCAGTTGGGCGATGCTGCCGCCATCGACTGGCCGGCGTCGGTCGCGCCGTTCGGCGTGCACGCCGCGCACACGCTCGATCGCTGGAAGATGATGAAGGAGCCACCTTCCGCCGGCATCGTCGACGAAGAGGAGTCGATGCACAGTGCAGCCAAGAAGGGCTCCCCCGCTTCCCTGGTGGTCAGCTCGATCGGCGAACGGTCGGTGATGTTCGGGATGGGTTCCGCGATCGATTTCGACGTGGTGGTGCAGCTTCCTGGCGAGGAGGCCTACGCCGTACAGGTGAAGAAGCTGGAGGTGCCGTTCTACGCCGGCCACCTCGCAGTGGTGGGCGCACAGCTGCCGTGCTGGGTGAACGACCGCCGCCAGGACAAGGTGACCATCGACTGGCCCTCGGCCGCGATGCACAACCCCGGTGTCGGCGTGTCGGCTGCTGCGCTGCGCCCCGAACCGGTGGTGCACCAGACGATGGCGACGCCGCCGATCTCGGATGTGCGCGGCCAGGTCGACAACGCGGACGCCGGCGAACTGATCGGCGGCATCAGCCTCGACACGCTGGCGGCCATCGAAGTGGGGCTGATCAAGGAGCGCGTCGCCCCCGCCGACTACGACGCCTATGCGCAGCGCCACGGCGTGGCCAGCGGCACCTGGGCGGCGACGTCGGCGGCATGGCAGACCAAGCTGCGCAGCGACTGGCGAATCGGGGCCAAGTACGGCGAGCTGTTCGAGGCCAAGCAGAAGGGTCGCTGAGTGCTGCCCGCCTCCTCCCCCACTCCCCCTGCGGCCGTGCCCGTCGCGCGGATGCGAGTGATCACCGAGCGGCGTCGCCGGCCCTTCATCGCCGGTCTCGCCTGCTGCATCGCCGGCCTGGGCATCACGCTGGGCGGCGCCGCGCTCGCATTCGCCACCCAAGCGCTGGAAGTGGCCACCGCCGAGGGCCGCGCCGCGGTCGGTAGCCCGATCAGCTTCCAGGCCGACGACGAGACCTACGGCATCATCCTGCTGCCCGAGGCCACGGGGGTGTCGCCCGACCAGATCCCTGTGCAGAACCTGCAGTGCTCGGTGATGCACCCGGATGGCTCCGCGCAAGAGGTGGACACGGCCTCGAGCGGCTCGCGGCTGGAGACGTCGGCCGGCCGCGAGGCGGGCAGCTTCGAGGGGCGCGCAGGCGCCACCACGGTGACGTGCGCATGGCGAGACGGGCACACCTCACCGGGCGACTTCTACTCCGTCGCTACTCTCAGCGAGACCGCCCACCTCATCGGCAACATCCTGCTCATCGGTGGCGTGGTGGTGATCGGCGTCGGTGTGGTGTTGCTCGTCATCGGCATCCGCGGCCGCTCCGTGCGCGTGCCGGTTCAGGCGTGACAGGAGGGCGCGACGCGGGCGCTACTCCCCTGCCACGTAGCGCAAGACCGCCAGCACTCGGCGGTGCTCGTGCTCCGACGGGGCCAGATCCAGCTTGGTGAAGATCGACGAGATGTGCTTCTCCACTGCGCCGGCGCTGACCACGAGCCGCTCCGCAACCGCGAGATTGGAGAGGCCCTGCGCCATCAACGAGAGCACCTCTCGCTCGCGAGGTGTCAGTGACGCGAGCGGGTCGCGCCGCCTGCTGCGGGCGAACAGCTGCGACACCACTTCCGGGTCGAGGGCTGTGCCGCCGTCGGCAACGCGGCACGCGGCCTCGACGAACTCGCGCACATCGGCGACCCGTTCCTTCAGGAGGTAGCCCACGCCCACGGTGCCCAGCGCCAGCAGTTCGGTGGCGTAGCGCTCCTCCACGTACTGCGAGAGCACCAGTACCGGCGTCGCCGGTCGTTGCGTGCGCAGCTCCACTGCGGCGCGCAACCCCTCATCGGTGTGCGTGGGCGGCATGCGCACATCCACGATCACCAGATCCGGCTGGTGGTGCGTCACCACGGCCAGCAGCCGGGTGGCATCGCCCTCTGCAGCAACCACCTCGTGGCCGTACTCGGCGAGCAGCCGGGTGATGCCTTCGCGCAGCAGCACCGAATCCTCGGCGATCACGATCCGCATGGCAGCTCCACGCTCACGACCGTAGGCCCACCGGGCGGGCTGGCGATGCGCAACCGGCCCTCGACCCCGGCGACACGATCGCGCAACCCGCGCAATCCGCCGCCGGCCTCGTCGGTGGCACCGCCGCCACCGTCGTCGTGCACCTCGATCAGCAGGTGATCGTCGACCTCCACGAGGCGCACCAGCGCGCTGCGCGCGTGGCTGTGCTTGGCCACGTTGGTGAGTGCTTCCGCCACCACGAAGTACGCCGTCGCCTCGACAGCGGGCGGCAGGCGCCGGGGCAGGTCGCTGTGCAGTTCGACGGGAACCGGGCACCGCGCGATGAGCGCCGAGACCGCCGCGTCGAGACCGCGATCCGTGAGCACTGCGGGGTGGATGCCGCGCACCAGGTCGCGCAGCTCGACGATTGCCTGCTTGGCCTCGTCGTGAGCGAGTGCGACCATCTCCTTGGCACGTTCGTCGTCGGTGTCAGCGAGGCGTTCCTTCGCCATTCCGAGGTTCATCGCCAAGCTCACCAGCCGCTGCTGGGCGCCGTCGTGCAGGTCGCGCTCGATGCGGCGCAGCTCGCTGGCCGACGACTCGACCGAGGCCTCACGGCTCACCTCCAACTCGCTCACGCGCTGCTGCAGCTGCTCCTCGGCATTGGCCGCGAGCAGGCTTCGCGCCAGCGCGACGTCGGCCGCGGCGATGCCATGGATCACCCGCGGCACGACGGCCAACAGCAGCAGACCCACCAGCCCGGCTCCGAGCGAGAGGAGCCCCAACGGCCACTCCCCTGGCTCGTAGGTCACCCCGTCGAGGTCGAACGCGGGCGGCGGATCGGCCAGCCAACCCCACAGTGGCAGCGTTGCCATCGAGAGCGTGACCGACCAGATCACGACCGTGGCGGTGAACGTGATGACACCCCATGGCAGCATCAGCAACCCGTAGGCGAGGCCGCGCCAACCCGGCCGATCGGCAAGTGCCTGCTTGGCCCGTTGCCACAGCCCACCGTGCCACTGGAGCGGGGCATGCGCGGGAAGCGCCACACCCAGCAGCGCGGCGACTCGTGCGCGCTCGACCGTGCCGATGACACGGCCGCCGACCACGGTGGCAACCAGCAGTGGCACGCCGATGAGCGTGACCATCAGGCCAACGCTGAGCGACAGCATCGTGACGACCGCGGTGAACAGCCCGATGCCGACCACGAGGTCGGCCAGCAGGTGCACCGACTCCTTCCACACTCGACCGCGAGCGAGCGGCCCGTACCACTTCTTCAGCAGGGCGGCCATCACCGCACCTCGACCAGGGTACGAACCGGTGCGACAGGCGTCGGCGGGTCGCTGACGTGCACGTGCGGCAGCATTCGGCCCAGGCGCCGCGGCAACCACCAGTTGCGATCGCCGAGCAGCTCCATGGTGGCGGGCACCAACACCATGCGCACCACCGTGGCGTCGAGCAGCACGGCCACGGCCAGCCCGAGACCGATCAGTTTGATCGCGCGGAGATCGCCGAGTACGAAGGTGCCGAACACGCACACCATGATGGCAGCGGCCGCGGTGATCACACGCGCCGTGCTGGCCAGGCCCTCGACCACCGCCTGGCTGTTGCTCTCGCCGCGATCCACACGCTCCTTCACCGACGACAGCAGGAAGACCTCGTAGTCCATCGAGAGGCCGAACACGATCGCGAACAACATCATCGGCGCCCACGGCTCGATCGGGGCCCCTTCCTCCACCCCCACGATCCAACCCAGCCAGCCCCACTGGAACACCGCCACCAGCACGCCGTACGCGGCGCCGATGGAGAGCAGGTTCAACAGCACCGCCTTCAACGGCACGAGCAGCGAACGGAAGACCACCATCAGCAACAGGAAGCTGAGCAGCAGCACTGCGCCGATGAAGATGGGCAGCCGTGACGACATCTGCTCGGCGAAGTCGACGTCGCCGGCCGTTTGCCCACCCACGTGGGCGACAACACCGCTGGCGGGGATGACATCGGTACGCAGCCGATGCACCAGCGCAGCGGTGCGTTCGTCCTGTGGGCCGGTGGTCGGTATCACGGTGATGACGGCGATCGTTCCCGCCGGCACGGTGTACACGTCGTCGATGGCGGCCACTCCGGGCGTGGCGGCAATCGCGCCGGCGAGACGCGCAGCGGCCGTGGGGTCGCCGCCCAGCCTGGTCACCACCAGCAAGGGCCCGTTGTAGCCGGCGCCGAACCCGTCGGCCAACGTGTCGTAGGCGGCTCTGGTGGTGCTGCTTCGTGGGTCGTTGCCGGCATCGGCCGACGCGAACCGCATCGCGAACGCCGGCACGACCAGCGCCCCCAGCAGGCCCAGCCCGGCAACCGCGCAGGCGACGGGGTGGCGCTGCACGAACCGGCTCCACCGATGCCAGCCGGATTCGCCGGCGCGCTCGTCGCGACGGTGGATCGACAACCTGTCGATGTTGCGGCCCACGAACCCCAGTGAGGCCGGCAGCAACGTGACGGCGGCAAGCACCGCCACCATCACCGCCGAAGAGGTGCCCAGTGCCAACCCGTTCAAGAACGACAGCCCCATCAGCAGCATCCCCAGCAACGAGATCATCACCGTGACACCAGCGAACACCACCGCCCGGCCGGCGGTGTCGATCGCCTCCATCGTGGCGGCGAACGGGTCGCCGGTGCGGCGCAGTGCCTCGCGGTAGCGAGTGACGATGAACAGCGCGTAGTCGATGCCCACGCCGAGACCCACCATCGAGGCAACCTGCACGGTGAAGTCGGGAGTGTCGACCGCCGCGGACCACAGTTGCACGCCCCCGAGACCGATCGCGATGCCGAACAGCGCGGTGACGATGGGCAGACCCGCCGCCACCGGCGAACCGAACGAGATCAGCAGGATGACCACCGCCGCGAGCAGACCGAACACCTCGGTGGTCGGCACGCCTCCGTTCTGGAAGCGGTAGCCGCCGTACTCCACCGTCGTGCCGTCCGCTGCCAGCGCAGCACGTTGCTCGAGCAGCTGATCGACCACACCTTCGTCGTTCTTGGCGAGCGCGATCGTCGCCACACCCACATCACCGTCGGCCGACAGGTGCAGGTCGGTCACTCGGCGCGGGCTGCTCAGCACAGACGGCATCGCGTCAACGCGATCGAGGAATCCGTCGATGCGCGCGGCCACGCCTGCGTCGGCCAGGCCCGCCGGGTCGGCGAACACCACCCGCACGATGTCACCTTCGATGTTGTTGTCGCCGGGCGACTCGCGCAACAGCAACTCGTACGCACGGTCGCTGTCGGTGCCGGGCAAGCGACCATTGCTCGCGAACTCGCCACCGCTCGCGGACGCGGCGAAGGAGATGCCGACCACGGCTGCTACCCAGATGAGCAGCGTGAGTCGACGGTGGCGGTACGAGGCGGCGGCGAGTTGGCGGAGCATGTCTCCACGATGACGATGCGCGGCGCTCGGCACCATCCGGGCTGCTGGCATGTGCACGGTAGGGCTTGCCCTACCCCGCGTCGACGGCTGATCAGCGGCTCAGCACTTCCTTGCGGTGCGCGACGAACTCGACCAGCTCGTCGTCGATGGCCGCATCGAGGGTTGGCGACACCGACTCGTCGAGCAGTTGGCGCCAGATGCGATGTGCTCGCTCGGTCGTGTCCGGTGAGCCGCTCTCGGCCCACGTCTCGAAGTTGCGCCAATCGCTGACCAGCGGTGAGTAGAAGGCGTGCTCGTAGCGCTCGAGTGTGTGCGGTGAGCCGAAGAAGTGGCCGCCAGGGCCAACGGCACCGATGGCCTCGAGCCCCAGCGAGGCGTCGTCGACTTCGATCGGCTGCAGGTAGGAGGCCATCATCTGCAGCATCTCGGCATCGATGATCAGCTTCTCGAAGCTGGCCGTGAGCCCTCCCTCCAGCCACCCGGCAGCGTGGTTGACCAGGTTGGCGCCGCCCATCACGGCGCCCCACAGCGACATCGCGCTCTCGTACGCAGCTTGTGCATCGACCGCGTTGGACGTGGTGGTGTTCGACGACCTGAACGGCAGGCCGTACCGGCGAGCCAGCTGACCGCTGGCCTGGGCCGCCTTGGTGTACTCCGGCGTGCCGAAGGCGGGCGAGCCGCTGCGCATGTCGACGTTGGAGGTGAACGAGCCGTACATCATCGGTGCGCCGGGCCGTACCAACTGGATGAGGGTGCCCACCGCCAACATCTCGGCGTTCTGCAGCGCCAGTGCACCGGCCAGGGTGGCGGGAGCCATTGCACCGGCCAGCGTGAAGGGCGTCACGCACACCGCTTGACCGGCGCCGGCGAGCTCGATCAACCCTTCCGCCATCGGGATGTCGAGCGTGAGCGGTGTGTTCGTGTTGACGATGGTCAGCAATGCCGGCGCAGCCGCAAGGCCGTCGCGATCGGTGCCCAACGCGATGGCCGCCATGTCGATGCAGTCGGCGGCGCGGTCGCGCCCGAGTGCGATGCCCTGCCAGTTCTTGTCGAGCAGCCGGATCAGCGACAGGCACAGATCGAGGTGGCGGGTCTCGGGCGCGAGGTCCATCGCCTCGAACGGGCCACCACCCTCCTGCTGGATGACGTCGAGCGCCTGGATGACGCGCAGGTACTCGGCCTGCTCCGCGTGCGAGCCGGGCCGCCGCCCCCGCTCGGCATCGCTGGCGAAGGCCGGGCCACCCACCGAGGTGAACACCACGTAGCGACCGCCGATGGTGAGATCGCGAGCGGGGTTTCGCGCGCGGAGCACGAACGACGACGGGGCTCTGGCCACCATCTCCTCGACCAGTTCCGGGTCGAAGCGCACCATCAGATCGTCGACCACGCAGCCGGCTTCGGCCAGCAGCCGGCGCGCCGGCGGGTGCAGCACGCGCATGCCGGTGGCGTGCAGCAGGGTCAGTGATGCACGGTGAACGTGCTCGACGTGGTCGTCGGAGAGCATCCGGATCGGCTCGTAGGGGTTCACCACGGCACGCCACGGCGCAGGCCGGGCACCACTGGCGGTGCGCCGCCCGCGCGCCCTGTTCTCCCTGCTCACGCCGGCAACCGTACCCCGGTGTCGGGCCGCCGCCGGGCATCGAGGCAGGCGCGTAGAACCGCGAAAGGTCAAGAAACCGTAAGGTCGGCCACCGCCGATGCCGAAGAACAGACCATGACCCGACTTCATCGAGCCATTGCCACAGCTGCTCTCACGGTAGCCATCGGGGCCGTTGCCGTGGTGGATACCGCGTACGCAGGCCCTACTGCCCCTGCCAACGTGGCCGCCAGCCCGCAGGTCTACGTGGTGCAAGCCGGCGACTACCTCTCGGGCATCGCCGAGCGCATGGGCGTGAAGATGTCGGCGTTGCTGGCGGCGAACAAGCTCGTCGTCACCAGCCTCATCTACCCGGGCATGCAGTTGATCGTGCCCGAAGGTGGCAAGGTGCCCGGCGCCGCCGCCGCACCCGCCGCCGCGGCCGCCGCGGTGTACACGGTGAAGTCCGGCGACTCCCTGTCGGGCATCGCTGCTCGCATGAAGGTGAAGCTGAGCGCACTGCTGGCCACCAACAAGCTCACGGCCACCAGCGTCATCCACCCCGGCAGCACGTTGGTGGTGCCCGCTGGTGGCTCACTGCCTGCAGCTGCTGCCCCGGCGGCGACGCCGAGCGCGGCCCCCGCTGCTACTGCGCAGTACGTGGTGCGTTCGGGCGACTACCTCTCCGGCATCGCACCGGCCCTGGGCGTGAAGCTCTCCGCGCTGCTGGCGGCGAACAAGCTGACCGTCAACAGCCTCATCTACCCCGGCATGCTCCTCAACGTGCCGGCCGGTGGCAAGTTGCCGGCGGTGGCCGCCACCAACGCTGCGGCCGGCACCTCCACGACCGACAGCCGCATCGCGAAGGTGCTCGCCTTCGCACAGGCGCAGCTGGGCGAGCCGTACAAGTTCAACGCGGCCGGCCCCGACAGCTGGGACTGCAGCGGCCTGACGATGGCGGCCTACGCCGAGATCGGCATCTCACTGCCCCACTACAGCGGCGCTCAGGTCGAATACGGCACGGCTGTGGACCGCGCCACGCAGGCGATCAAGGCCGGCGATCTCATCTTCCTCGAGTCGTCGGTGGGCTCGGGTGTCATCAACCACGTGGGCATCGCGATCAACTCGACGCAATGGATCCAGGCGCCTCGTAGCGGCGATGTCGTGCGCGTGGGCAGCATCCCGTCGACTCGTGTGATCGCCATTCGCCGGCTGGTGTCGACGGGCTGAGCGCCCGCCGCAGAGTGGCGACGCCGCTTAGCGCACTGCCATCAGGTCGACGACGAACACGAGGGTCTCTCCGCCCTTGATGGCGCCACCGGCGCCGCGGCTGCCGTAGCCGAGGTCGGGGGGAATGGTGAGCTTGCGCCGGCCACCCACCTTCATCCCCTTGACGCCTCGATCCCAGCCTTCGATCACTTCTCGTGCACCGAGACGGAAGTCGAAGGTGTCGCCGCGGTTCCAGCTGGCGTCGAACTCTTGGCCGTTGCTCCAGGCAACGCCCACGTAGTGCACGATGACCCGCTTGCCGATGACGGCTTCCTCGCCCTCACCGACGATCTCGTCGTCGATGAGCAGTTCGGCGGGCGGCTCGCCCTCGGGAATGGTGATGACAGGTTTTTCGGCCATCGCGCCACGCTAGCTCTCAGGCCCAGGGTCTCGGCATCGTGCGAGGTGTGGCGGCGGCTTTCGTCAACGCGTTGATGGTGGCGAAGAGGCGGTCGAGATCGGCTCCGGGGAACAGGGCTTCCGGGCCGGTGGGGGCAACGCTGTCGTAGGGGCTTTCGTAGACCCGGGCAGCGTCGACGACGCCGTGTTCGGTGAGCTCGTCGATGATCAGGGTGACGAACTTGATCTGGTTCTTGCTGTAGCGCTTGTCGTCGAGGAACTCGGCGAAGGCAGCCTTGGCGGCAGCGCGGTCGAGGCCGACGAGCGAGCGGATGAACAGCCCGAAGCTGCCGGCGTTCCTGCTGGCCTGTTCGAAGGTGTCGTCGTTGCCGATGCCGGCGGCGACGAGAATGCGTTGCAGCTCGTCGATGTCGGCGGCCGTGAGCGGCTCGCCCGAGCGAACCTTGGCGACGGCAGCTTCGGCGAGGTGCTCCTTCAGGAAGTGTTCGGCCTTCTTGCGGAACTGGGCGAACTCGGCGCTGGCGACCGACCCGCCGATGCCGGGCAGCTCGACCTCGGTGCCGTCGCCGAGCTGGTCGTTGAAGTTGGTGTAGACGATCGACTTCTTGGTGCGTTCGATCAGCGGCACCAGCAACCGCAGCCGGCGGCGCACCTGCTCGAGCATCGAGTAGGTGACGTCGACCCACCACTCGTCGTGCTGCATCGCCTGCAGCAGCTCCAGCTCGGCAGCGATCGCGGGTATGGTCTGCTGGTCCTCCAGCAGGCCGGCGATCTGGATGAGCACGCGCCGCTGGCGGTCGAAGGGCGCGCCGCGCAACAGGCCGAGTTGTGTGTTGAGCACCAGTACGTCGAAGCGTTTGGCGTCTTCGTGTTCGGGTTCCAGCTGGGTGGGCAGCTTGGCCACGCGATCGGCCAGCGCGGCCAGGTCACCCACCGACAACGTCGCCCACGAGGCGCCGTCGCGGAAGCGTTCGATCAGTTGCAGGTGCGGCCGCACGAGGAAGTTGCCCGCGTTCATCGACTCGATCGCAGCCCGCAACACGTCGGCCAACTCGGCCCGCTCAGCGGCGCCGGCCTTCAGCGCATCGAACGTCTGGATCAGTTCCAGGCGGGCCTTGAAGATCTGCTCGCTCAGTGGCGCGCCCGCGGCGCCGTCGGCGGGCAGCAGGGTCTGGCTGAAGAACTCGAGGTTCTGGCAGAAGTCGAACACGCGGAACTCGGTCTTGTCGTCGCCGGGGCCGAACAGGCCGGGGCACAGTCGGGTGCCGCGGCCGATCATCTGCCAGAACTTGGTCTTCGAGCGGACCATCTTGAAGAACACCAGGTTCACGCACTCGGGCACGTCGATGCCGGTGTCGAGCATGTCGACCGAGATGGCGATGTGCGGCGCCTTGTCCTTGTTGGAGAAGTCGTCGATCAGGCCCTGCCCGTACTTCACGCTGTGGGTGATCACGCGGGCGAAGTTGCCGGCGTCGAGCTGCGGGTAGTTGACGATGAACCGCTCGTAGATGTAGTCGGCGTGGCGTTGGTTCTTGGCGAAGATGATCGTCTTGCCCAGCCGGTCGCCGCCGGCCACACGGATGCCGTTGGTCATCAGGTGGGCCAGCGCCTTGTCGACGGTGTCCTCGTTGAACAGCCACTTGTTCAGCTTGGCGGCGCCCACCTCGTCGGGCGGGTCGAGCGGGTTGCCCTCGTCGTCCTCACCCCAGTCGAGCTCGTCCCAGTCGTCGCGTTCGTCCTCGGAGAGCTCGTCGTAGCGGATGCCTTCGCGCACGAACTTCAACGGCACCGACACACCACGCGGTGGCACCAGGAAGCCGTCGGCCACCGCTTCGTCGAGCGAGTAGGCGTCGGTGGGCACACCGGTCTCCAGGTCGAACAGCTCGTAGGTGTTCGTGTCCACCTCGTCCTTGGGGGTGGCGGTCAGGCCCACCAGGTACGAGTCGAAGTAGTCGAAGATGCCGCGGTACTTGCGGTACACGCTGCGGTGCGCTTCATCGATCACCACCAGATCGAAGAACCCCGCCCCGAAGCGGCGGGTGCCATCGGCGCGCAGTTCGTCGATCTTGCCGACCATCGTTTGGTAGGTGCTCACGTACACCCGGCCGTCCTCGTCGCCCTCGGTCACCAGGTTCACCGGCGCCGATGCGGGCAGGTGCGCCTTGAACGCGTTCACCGCCTGGTTCACCAGCGCAGTGCGGTCCGCCAGGAACAGTACCCGCTTCACCCAGTTGGCCCGCATCAACAGATCGGCCAAGGCGATCACCGTGCGGGTCTTGCCGGCACCCGTCGCCATCACGACCAGCGCCTTGCGCTGCTGGTCGTGCTCGAAGTGCTCGGCGATCGCACGGATCGCCCGCTCCTGGTAGTAGCGCTCGATGATCAGGCGGTTCAGCTGAACCGCTGCCAAGGGCAACCGGGCCGTGCGCCGCTGCACCAACAGCTGCAACTCGTCCTTGGTCAGGAACCCCTGCACCGGCCGCGGCGCATACGTGGTGTCGTCCCACAGCCAGTGCTCGTACCCGTTCGTGTAGAAGATCACCGGCCGCTGCCCGGTCGCTTGCTGCAAGCAGTCGGCGTACAGCTTCGCCTGCTGCTGCCCGGTGGCCGGCGAGACCATCGTCTTCTTCGCTTCCACCAATGCCAACGGCCGCCCGTCGTCGCCCCACAGCACGTAGTCCACGTAGCCGACACCCGACTGCGTGGGCATGCCGTGCACTTCGAACTCACGGTCGCGCACATGCGTCAGCTTCCACCCGGCCTCGGCCAGCAACGTGTCGATCTGGTACCGGCGGGTCTCGAACTCGCTCCAGTCGTGCGCGTCCGCGGGCACATCCTCGGCGGCCTTCTTCGCCGCCGCGACCGCCGCGATCAGCGCCGCCTTCTCCGCTTCCAAC
>ERZ1026800.1430-NODE-1430-length-15178-cov-1.772507_pt1 | contig 15178 bp, 17 predicted proteins | sample MGYA00520873_ERZ1026800 | MGnify/ENA primary metagenome ERZ1026800 (study PRJEB33270, sample SAMEA104284475) | anaerobic digester metagenome | biome: Anaerobic digester microbiome; feature: mesophilic sludge digester; material: Anaerobic digester biomass...
ATGGTATACCCAGCAGATTATGACTCATCTATTGGGGTTGTTACCATGAATTATGAATTCGTCCATCAAGGACTTTTCGTAATCGACAATGGGACTAGCTTATCAAGTGCAAAGATTTCGAATCTCATCGCCAAATTATGGAATATATTTCCATCTGCGTCAGCAAATTTAATAAAAGCATTACTAATTTCTTCATGCCGGATACCAAAACCTATTCTGCCTAATACATTGGATCTATATTTATCGCAATGTTGCCCTTCTGCGATTAATTCTGAGGATAAAATCAATAGCACATACGGGTATGGTATCCCAAATATCGACCAAGCTAAATCATCAGATATAAACAAAGTTATTTTAATTGACGATTCAACAATAAAGCTGGATTCAGCTAAATTTTACGAAATTCCTCTTCCAGAGAGCTTTTATACCACCAATGGAGGTAGAGAACTCTCTATTACTTTGTGCTTTGATCCCAAAACAAAGATTACAAGAGGGGATTCGTATCTCGGTTGTACAATGGAGTTCAGACTCTACCGGGGATCGACTCTCGACGAGCTCAAAGCAAAATACACTAAAATTATTGAGGAGGAGTTGGATTTGGATGAAGTATCATCGCCAAAGGAAATAATCCTCTCCCCAAAACCTCGAATAAGAAGCAAAGGTTGCCATCAAAAGGGATCTAGGATCATTAAGAGGAGACCATCATATTCGGATGAAAGCCTACAAATAGCCGTAATATGTCGAGATAAATGGATTGACGATCCCGAATATGAACAGAAATATGCGATCGTAGCAAGAGTATCACATGAGTCCTCCGTGGATATATATAATCCCATAAAATCAAGGATTGAAAGTAAAATACGTGCAAGGGTTCGAGTATAATATTTTATTAAATATTTTTATATATGAATTTGGTGGGCCAACAAAGCATTTGGGATTGGCCAAATTTGCATAATCTTAGGAGTCGTGAGAAGGCTACGAATAGTTGGTCCATGCAGCACTGCTTTAGAAATATCAAGAAAACATCTCCACCAACCTGAACTCCCCCACATCCACCAGCCCCCGGTCCGTCAGCTTCAGCTCCGGTATCACCGGCAGGCAGAGAAAAGAGAGCGTCATGAATGGATCCGTCAGCCGGCATCCCAGCCCCCTTGCCGCAGCGATGCAGCTTTCCAGCCCCTCTTGTACCTCCTCCAGCCTCGCCTCCGACAAGAGCCCGGCCACGGGAAGGGGCAGGCGGGCCTGCACCCGGCCATCTGCCAGAGCCACCAGCCCGCCGCCCATCTCCGCTACCGCTCGGACCGCGGCCAGCATATCCCCGTCGCTGACCCCGACCACGGCGATGTTGTGCGAGTCATGGGCTACGGATGTAGCTAACGCGCCGAAGGCCAGGCCGAAGCCCTGCACCAGGGCTCTGCCGATGTTGCCCGTGCCATGGTGCCTCTCCACCACCGCCATCTTCAGTATGTCCCGCCCGGTATCGGAGACCACAAGGCCCTCCTCCACGCGGGGATCCAGAGACAGCGCTCTGGTGACTATCTGCCCGTCCACCACCCCGATCACCCTGGCCGGGCCCGGCTGCGCCGCAATTGCAAAGGATGCGGGCCCCAGGGGGGCGATATTCATGCTGCGCCCTTTCACTCCTTTTGCCGGTTTCAGGGGTACGCACAGCCGCCCCTCCTCCGCCACCAGGACGCCATCCTTGATCACCTTCACCGGGCGCAGGCTCTCCAGGCTGTCCAGAATCACCATGTCCGACCGATATCCCGGCGCAACCGCCCCCAGATGGGAGAGGCCGAAGTAGCGGGCGGCGTTGATGCTGGCGATCTGCATAGCAATGATGGGCTCCAGGCCCTGCTCGACGGCGGTTCTGATCATGAAGTCGATATGCCCCTGGCCCAGGAGGTCGGCAGGATGCCGGTCGTCGGAGACGAATAAAAAGCGCCCGGCATTCTTGGCCGTGACCAGAGGCAGCAGATCGCGGAGATTTTTGGCGGCGCTTCCCTCCCGGAGCATGATATGCATCCCCGAGCGCATCTTCTCCCGCGCCTCCTCGATGCTGGTGCATTCATGATCCGATCCTATGCCCGCAGCGATATAGGCCGAGAGGTCCCGCCCCGAGAGGCCGGGGGCATGACCGTCCACCGGCCGGCCTTCGGCCAGGGCCAGCTTGGTCATCACCTCTGCATCCCGGAAGAGGACGCCGGGATAGTTCATCATCTCCGCCAGGCCCAGGACCCGATCCTCCTTGAGGAGGGAAGCGAGATCCGCTGCCCCCAGGCGGGCCCCCGCCGTCTCCAGATCGGTGGCCGGAACACAGGACGGCAGCATCAAATAGACATTGAGGGGCACATCCTCGGAGGATGCCAGAATATATCTTATGCCCGCCTCGCCCCAGACATTGGCAATCTCATGGGGATCGGCGACAACGGTGGTGGTGCCCCTGGAAACCACCGCCCGGGCATACTCCGGGACGCTGACCATGCTGCTCTCAATATGCACATGCCCGTCTATGAACCCCGGCGCTATTATCTGGCCCTCCAGCTCCAGGACATCCCTGGCGCTGGAGCACTCAAATCCCACAACTCTGCCCCGGTGCACCGCCACATCGGCCCGGTAAACCTCGCCGGAGAGGACATTGGCCAGCTGTCCTCCGGACAGCAGCAGATCGACCTCGATCTCCCCCCGCGCTGCCGCAATCAGCTCCTCTCTCCTGAGCATATTATGCTCTCCTGACCTTCAGCCTCTCACCTTCCTTGGCCAAAATGACCACCCTCTCTCCCTTGTCCACCGGCTCCTCCGCCTCAGCCCGCCAGTATTCTCCCTGGAAGATCACATATCCCTCCCGGTCCAGCCTGTCGATGGCCTCTGCTGTCTCTCCCACCAGCCTTCCCGATGCCAGCGGGGCAAAGCGAGCCTTAGCAACTTTATACATGGCAAAGGCCACGAAGGCGGCCAGGATCAATGAGGGCAAAATTATGGCCGCAGCCATGGACCTCTGATAGCCTCCCGGCACATACCACTCCGGAAAGCCGGTGGGAACGAATAGAATGCTGCCCACCATGACGCATAAGAGACCAGCCAGGGCCAGGATGCCGAATGTGTGGCTGTGCAGCTCCGCCAGTATCAGGCCCAGACCCAGCAGAATCAGGAATATGGCTCCGACATTGACATTGAATCCCAGGCCAATGAGCCCCAATGCCAGGGCCACCACGCCCAAAGCCTCCGAGCCCAGGCCGGGGCTGGACAGGCCGAATATGAGGGCATAAAGCCCCACCAGCATCAGAATCCCGGCCAGGGTGGGGTCAGACAGAGCTTTCAGCAGCCTCAGGTTCAATGGAACCCCGAACTGCTCTATCCTGGCCTGAGAGGTGTTGAGGGTGAGATTCTTGGCCCGGCTGCCGTTGATCTGCCCCAGCAGCTCCTCCGGCGAGGCGGCGATGTACTCGATCACCCCATACTCCCTGGCCTGATCGGCATTGAGATTGAGATTGGAGAGCACAAACTCCCTGGCAGCAGTCTCATTCCTGCCCTGGGAGCGGGCCTTCTCCTGTATCAGGGCTACAATGGCATTGGTGGTCTTGCTGTCGTTGACCGGCTCCACCTGGCCCAGAGGAGAGAGCTGCACCGGCTGGGCCGATCCGATGATGCAGTGAGGGGCCATGGCCGCCACATCCGATCCCATCAGAATCAGAGTTCCGGCAGACCAGGCCGCCGCCCCGGAAGGGTAGACGTAGCCGATCACCGGGACCTCGGACTCCTCCATCAGCTTGAGGATCTCATAGGTCTCAGTCAGCCCTCCCCCGGGCGTATCTAAAAGCAGCATCACCGCGCTGCTTTCATCCCTCTCCGCCTCCCTCAGGGCAGAGGAGACGATTTCGTCGCTGGCGGGGGTGATGGGGCCCTGCAGATCCACAGATAGAACGTCTCCCCTTGACGCTGAAGCGGACGGGCTGACCAGAGAAGAGAGCAAAATGAATAAAGAGAAAAAAATAAAAATTATTCGCTCCAACTTCATCCCTGGGATCATCTCCGCATCATTGCCGCGTCGCTTGCCGCTTGCCTCAGAGCATCCTTCCTGGCCTCTTCCTTTCGCTCCCCCTCTCTCTCGGTCAGCTCCCGGTTTAGAGCTGCAGTAAGACCGGCCATGGAGCCTGTCCCCATATCACCGCTGGGGGTGACCACAATGAGCGTCTTCTCCCTGGCGATATCAACCAGGGTCTGCAGCTCCCTGAGCTTGAGGGCTGCCGGAACCTCCTCATAGAGCCTGGCCGCATCGGTCATGGTCTTGGATGCCTGGAACTCGCCATCGGCCAGAATAATGCGCGACCTCTTTTCCCTTTCCGACTCCGCCTGCTTGGCTATGGCCCGCCTCATGGACTCGGGAAGAGCCACATCGCGCAATGTGACTGCTGCAACCTTGATCCCCCAGGGATCGGTGTGCCGGTCCAGTATCTCCTGCAGCTTCTTGTTCAGCTCGTCCCGCTTGGAGAGAAGATCATCGAGCTCAATCTGCCCCAGCACATCCCTCAATGTGGTCTGGGCTAAGAGGGAGGTGGCCAGCTTGTAGTTTTCCACCTGAATCACAGCCCGTTCCGGCTCGACCACCCGGTAGTAGATGACCGCATCCACCTCCACGCTGACATTGTCCTTGGTGATGACCACCTGCTTGGCCACATCAATGGTGAAGACCCTCAGATCCAGCAATATGACCCGGTCGATGATGGGGATGATGAAGAATATGCCCGGTCCCTTCACCCCGGAAAAGCGGCCCAGACGGAATATGACCACCCTCTCGTACTCCCGGACGATCTTAATGGCCTGGTAGAGGATTAAAAATGCCACCAGGACGGCGATAATAGAAGATGAAGCAATTTCAGCCAAATAAACACCATCAGATGATTGGCATCCTTAGCTTAAATAGATGCCCGGCGGGCAAAATAATGGCGTTGTCAGCCCGGAAAGATTATGGGGGGTGATAGCCCCTCATCTATTTCTTGAACTCGGTGTAGCCGCACTTGCCGCAGCTCTGCCTGTCGGCATGGGCCGCCAAAAAGACGCCGTTGCCGCACCTGGGACAGACCGACTTCTTGGACTTGATGGCGTCCCCTGACAGCTCATAATATTTGGAAACACCCTTGGCCCCTCCCTCCTTCTTTCCACCCTTCTTGGCTGCCATTTAGCTCGCCTCCGGGGCGGCCTCTTCGGGCTTGGTAAAGGTGTTTCTCTCTATGATATGGGCCCGCTCTATCTGCTTGGCCCTCTCTTCCGTCTCATAGATCTTGGCGTATCCAATTGTCTCGCGCTTTCCGAATTCAGTCTTCAGGCTATCCACAAAGACCAGCCCGACCTTGGAGTTCTGGGTTGCAGCCAGCCTCTCCACTATGCTCTTTCTTGAAGGCGTCGCCTCATCATGAATGACCTTGAAAGCAATCTCACGTCTATTGAGGACGGGATTGTTCTTCTCATTTAATACCTTTATATCCAAACTTCATTCCTCCACAATCATGCGCTTCATTAATTCCTCGATATGCAGCTTCTTTTCCGCAGTAACATCAACCAGAACGCTTCCCTCATTGGGCTGGCCGTAGACCACAGCCGAGCCCAGAGGGGAATAGAGAATGGCCGGAAGCGTTGCCAGATCCTCTTCTCCCTCCACTATGATCTTGATCTTCTCTCCGCCCTGCATGCTCACCTGGATCAGGTCCATGAGATCGCTGCTCAAAGTTGCCGCCGGATTTTGCACCGGCACAGTTTTATAGCTTTTGTGGTCCAGCTCATCCAGGACCTGCTCAGAGACAGGCAATCTCTTGGTCTTGTTGTCCACGATCAAAAGGTCGGGGACTACCCCGGCTTTGAGGAGATAATAGGCGGTCATATCTCCCACCGCCACCAGCTTATGGGCTCTCTTTAGATCTTTTTCCATAGCCCTTACGCAGTCAAGGCCCTCTCCCCGGCAAAGCTTTCCCAGCGGCTCCTTTAAAACGGACCGCAGCTCATCCGGCAGCAGAAGCAGGCCCAATTCTAACGCACCTTCAACGCATATCTGCCGGGCAGATTTATCTCCAGCCTTCTCGCGATAATCGATTCCTTGGGATCGATTATCACCACATAGCCGCTCCACTCTCGGCTCAGAGAGGCTGAGTTGCAGATGGGACAGACCTGACCCTCAACTATCCTGCGACACTCTCGACATGCCTGCTCGGTCATTTCGCCTCTGCCTTTAGATCTTCTTTTTCGGCTGTATCGGCCTCAAGCCACTCCAGCCTTCCCAGGCCCGTCTGCCTCATGGTAAGCCCTATCTTGCTCTCCCGGGGCTCCTTCTCATTCAGGCTAACGGCTATGATCCTGGCCCGGACCCGATCTCCCTCGCCCAGGGATTTGTTCGACTCCTTGCTGACCAGCCGCGCGTTCTTTTCATCATACGATATATACTCATTGGTAATCTGGCTGACATGGAGAAGGCCGTCGAACGGCCCGATGGAGAGGAAAGCCCCGAACTTGACTATCTCCACCACCTCTCCTTCCACGATCTCCTGCATCTCCGGCTTGAATACCAGGGCCTCAAAATCAACCTCGTAGTAGATGGACCCGTCTCCCGCCAGGATGTGGCCCTCGCCGATGTTGTCCGATCCCAGCACAGCCACAATGGTGCCCAGGGATTTGTCCACTACTGCCTCGTATTTGTCCCGCAGCGATCTCTCCACTGCCGCTTCCAGGGGGTCGCCCAGATGATCCGGCTCTATTCTGGCCACACCCTTCAGCTTCATCTTTTTATACATCAATACTCCTTCCGCGTCGTCTCCAGATACTGCCCCTGGCGCAGGTATATTACGGTAATGCCTTTACTAAATAATCTTTTCTTTAAAGCTTTATCATTGGTGAATACGGCAGCTTTCGTCTCCAGGGCCAGCTTCTCTATGGCCGAGTCGGCATCTGAATCGTCCTTTCCAATTACAGTGCAGCCCTCGGCCAGGCCAAGGGCTACCCTTGCAGCGGTCTTATCTCTGCCTTTGTCTGCCTTGCGGGAGAGGGATCGCAGCTCTCCCAGCACTGCCGCCGGGACCAGCCAGCTGGAATATCCCAGGCGTAGCAGCTCATCGAAGATATCCACTCCCAGCTGCTCAGGCACCATCAGGGCATTGGTATCCAGGATGGCCTTACAGCTTTCATCGGGGCTGGACTTCATGCTACTCGGTTATGGTGCCGACACCGATAAGACGCCATCTGGCTCCTATGCGCCTGCTGACTGCTACCCGATCTCCTTTCTCGGCACAGACCGGCCTTTTCAGCTGAACCTGGACTACGCCGCCTTCCCTGGCGCTGGAAACCACTCCCACGGTTGTGGCTGTTCCCACATTGAGCATAAGCGGCTCGCTGGAGTGAATGGGCTCCACACTGGACTCGTCTGTGACTCCCACCACCCGCTCCAGAAGCTGCATATTCATGGTAAAAGTGCTTCTTGCCGGTGGCAGCTTGCCCGGCTCCCCGGCCACCTGGCCCACCAGGGCATCGCTCTTGGTCATGATGGGATCAAGCTGGGTTCCCAGGCCCATCAGGCCGCCCGGTCCTATCTCCTGCAAAACCTGCTTTCCGGCCAGTAGCGTCATTACCTTGGTCTGAATAGGGATCCATTGCTTTCTGCCCTCATAATCCACAAGCCTGCCGGGACAGATCTCAATCTTGTCTCCTACATGGAGCAGACCCTGGCTCAGTGAGCCGCCGATTACCCCTCCCTTGAGGGAATCGGGAGAGGCACCTGGCCGGTTAATATCAAAAGAGCGGGCAATCTTTAAAAGCGGCGGTTTTTCGGTGTCCCGGGGAGGGTTGGGTATGGTCTCTTCTATGGCCTGGATCACCAGGTCCACATTGAGGTTCTGCTGAGCGGATATGGGAATGATGGGCGCATTCTCGGCTACTGTCCCCTTCACAAAATCCTTGATCTGCTGGTAATGCTCCATCACCTGCTCCCTGGTCATCAGGTCTATCTTGTTCTGAACTATCACAATCTTGTCTATGCCGGTTATATTGAGGGCCATGAGATGCTCTTTGGACTGGGGCTGGGGGCAGGGCTCATTGGCGGATATGACCAGGACCGCCCCGTCCATGATTGCCGCACCGCAGAGCATGGTGGCCATGAGCGTCTCATGTCCTGGAGAGTCCACAAAAGAGACCGTGCGCAAAAACTGCGTCTCCGTACCGCAGTGGGGGCATTTCTCCTCAACGGTATAGGCGTCCGGCTCCGGGCAGCTGGGACACTTGCGGAAGGTGGCGTCGGCATACCCCAGGCGGATGGAGATTCCTCTCTTGACCTCCTCGCTATGCTGATCGGTCCAGATGCCCGAGAGGGCCTTGACCAGAGTGGTCTTGCCGTGATCGACATGGCCCACCATGCCGATGTTTACCTCCGGCTTGAGGATGGCAGCCTTTTCTGCCCCGGCATTGGAATCTGAGCCAGATTCGGATTTGATATCGGATTTTGCCAAATTAAAATCTCCTTAAGGATTGTAATGAACGGGAATAGATGGCGATCACTATTAAATACTTCCTGTCCCCCGGCCCGGATTCAGGCGTATCCCCGGTTGGCGTCCCTTATATGTGCCGCCATCTCCCGCAGAAATAGATCGTAGGTCTGTATGGTGAAGGCCTTCCATCCGGAGAACTCTTCTGCCAGCTCCCTCCCAAAGGCCTCCTCCTCCTCACTGGAGCTTGCTCTGCCATAGCCCTCCAGCCGGGGCAGATTCTCCTCCAGATAGCAGAGAAGGGCCATCTCGGCATAGGGCTTGGGCAGAAGGGGAGAGCATAATGCGAGATCTTGCATCAGCCGGTCATCCTCTCTCAGCTCCTCCGGGGTTATGGTCAGCTTCTTCTCTGTGCTCTTCTGAGCGGAGAGCATAATATCCCTCTTCTGATCCGGGGCGATGATCTTGCCGGGAGAGACCATCTCCTGATAGATGCGGCTCATTTCCAGCTCATGCTCCAGGGCAAAGGCCAGTATGCGATCGTTGCTGCGGCGGATGTATTGGGAGTTCAAGGAGATTATGGGATACCATTTATGGCCGCAAAAGAGGCGGCGGTTCATGGCCACCGCATAGTCCAAAGCTCCGTGGGGAGCTAATACAGCGGAGGGAAAGAAGGTTACGGCCTCGGTCTCCACAACGATAAAGGAGTTGATTCTCTCGTCTGCCAGGCTTCTTATCCGCTCCCAGTAAGGGATGTCGCGAAATACTCGTTTCGGATCTCTCATCTCCTGATAAGAGGCCAGCAGCCTCTTCTGCTCAGAGTCGGGCCGGGCGGATAGACGGCAAGCTGCATCCAGGGACATGAGCCGGATCCATTGTCTGTACTCCTCTTCAAATCTGGCTCTATCATCCTGCTGCAAGGCTCAATCCTGCTGGGAAGCCAGACGGTCCGGTCCGCCTGCTCTCTTCTCTTTCTCCTCGAGATCGACCCCGTCCAGTATGGTTTTGAATTCCGGCCACTGCTCTACAGGTATTCTAATTCCATTCTTGGACCAGCCGGTATACCTCTCGCTGGTCACATACTCCCGGAGGTCTATTCCCACCGCTCCCCGATACTCCGTCTTCTGCACCACGATCTCGGTGGTCTCGTTCTTCCTCAGCCTTCCAATCTCAGCCATGATCCTCCCATTCCCTCTATTCTTTTATTTTTTTTCCATGCCCAAAGGAAAGCCCGGCATGAGCCCTCCTATCTCCTGCGGCATAATTTCGTTCCCGTCCCGTTTCAGGCGATTATCTCCACATAAAATGCTCTGGTGTCGGCCACGATGTTCTCCCAGGGGCGCTTGTAGACGAAGCGAATGGTGGTCTTGCCCATGCGTAGAGGAGTGAATGCGAATACAGAAGTGCCTCCCGCCCCCAAGCGAATGGAATTTGAGGCGGTAGGCTGGAACTCTGCGTCCTCCGCCCTGAGCAGGACATTATCATAATCCATGGTCCAGGTATATCCGGTGGTGGGATTGGAGGGAAGGGCTATGGTAAAGGGCTCACCCACCCTTGCCCTTATGAGCTCCGTCTCAGTCTCCTTCTCATCAGGTATCCTATAATTGTCCACAGGATACATCAGGGGATGATAGTCTATATTTTTTTCGTTGAGGAACACGGGCTGGTCTCCAACTCCGTCTCCATCCTCATCCGATCCGCTGTAATCGTCCCAGTAGTTGCCCAGATAGCCTCTGAGAACCCGGCTGCCGAACTGGTAGTTAATCATCTGGCTCGAGTTCCAGGATGCAGCATCCTCCGGACAGACGCTGCCCTTTCCCCAAAACTCATTGAAGAAGATGCTGGCCGGCAGTATCACCTCCAATGTGCAATTCTGGGCAGGCTTATTGCCAGAGGCCTCTGCTTTTGGAAACCTGAAGCCGCTCAGGGTCGCGCCGGAAGCAGCCAAGATTGCCCGCCCTTCCTGGAGGATGAAAGCGGGCTTTCCCTGGCCGGTGTCCAGGCCGTGCAGCTTTACTTTCTCGGCCACTATCATCGGATGGCTGTATATGCCGCTGCAAACGGTTATGGTTTCATCCCGGACCGAGGCGTTCAGGGCCTGCTCCAGATCGCTGTAGCCGCAGCCCTCCGGGCAGACCCGGATCTCGGCCAGGCCGGGAAAAGAAAGCAGGAGCATCATTAATAGCAGGGTGGCGAGGAAGGGGAAGGAGTTGGAGATGGATAGTCTTTTGTAATCGGGCATGCCAGAGTTGATATTGGCCTGCCAGGGGATAGACTTTTCCTTTCATCTGGGCCAGAGGTCGGCGATTATGTCGGGAGGAGCTATGAGGGAGAGGGATCTGATCCGGCGCATATCGGAGATCCTGGGGGGGGTGGAGAATGACGACTGCGCCCTGATCGAGGCAGGAGAGCGCTACCTGGTGGCCACGACCGATATGCTGCACCGTCAGACCGACTTTCCGGAGATCATGAATCCCTGGCAGATGGGCTGGATGGCGGTGGCTGTAAATCTGAGCGACATAGCGGCCATGGGAGCCGAGCCAGCCGGCCTGCTCATGGCTGTGGGGCTGCCTCCTGAAGCCGACCTTTATTTCATAGATGAGCTATTTTCCGGACTTCGGGATTGCGCTGCCTACTATGGCACCCGCATTCTGGGCGGCGACACCGACAGCCACCAGGAGCTGACGGTGACAGGCACCGCATTGGGATGGGTGGAAAAGGATCTGGTTTTGAGGAGACGCGGGGCGCGTCCCGGAGATCTGCTCTGCACCACCGGCTCACTGGGCGGCGCCGGCGGAGGTCTCTATGCCTGGCAGGAGAGGCTTGGTAGCCCTTTAATTGAAAAGCTGCTGGAGCCTGAGCCGCGCCTGGCGGAGGGTCGGGCCCTGGCTAAAAGCGGTGCGGTCACGGCCATGATGGACAGCAGCGACGGCCTGGCTCTATCTTTATCCGACCTCTCCGCCGCGAGCCGGGTGGGATTTGTGGTCTACGAGGAGAGGCTGCCCCTGGCGGAGGGGCTGGAGGAGATGGTGGGCCGGGAGAGGGCGGTGGAGATGGCTTTGGGGGCGGGAGGCGACTTCGAGCTGATTTATACCGTGGGAAGGGAGAAGCTGGAGGCGGCCCGGCGGGCCTGCCAGCTGACGGTGATAGGCGAGGTAATGGAGGAGGGGATATGGATGGAGAAGGATGGAGAGAGGGTGAGATTGGAGGCCAAGGGGTATGAGCACATGATTGGGATATGAATTGGCCAGCGCAGAAAATGCCTTAGTGTCCTTGTTTTATTATGCAAATGCATAAAACCGATAATCTGCAGACATCGAATTAGATAACAGATCCTGGACACTAAGAAACATTCGGGACTCTACATCCCCCATTTTAGCTGGAAAAGGCTTTATATGATGAATATATATATTTATTAACAATAGAGGCGATCTCATTGAAGAGTTCAATTCTTCTGGGACTCTTTTTGTCTGTCTCTTTGGTTTTTTCAGGCTGCATATCCCCCTCAGAGAACAAAAACGAGAATATAACCACTCTGCGAATCGGCTACCAGCCCAGCACCCACCAAATAGCGGAGATGGTGGCCACTGATCTGGGCTGGTGGAAGGAGGATCTGGAGCCATTTGGGATCAAAGAAGTCCGTGAGTTCGGATTTCCCTCCGGTCCTCCGGAGATGCAGGCGATGATGTCGGGAGAGCTGGACATTGCTTATGTCGGTACCTCGCCGCCAATAGCGGCCTTATATCAGGGACTGGATGCCCGGATTGTGGCCGCGGTAAACATCAACGGCTCCGACCTGGTCTTTGGCTCCGATGTTCCCTACCGGGGTCCATCATCCTTGGCCAATATGAAAATCTCCACATTCCCTCCTGGATCGATTCAGGATATCATCTTGCGGAAATGGCTTGCTGAAAATGGCGTTCTCGTCTCGGATTTGGATATAGAGGCAATGGGCCCAGGAGATGCGGTTTCCGCGATTATGTCGGGCAAGGTCGACGCGGTGTTCCTGCCTCATCCCGCCCCGGCCATAATCGATATGGCAAATAAGGGAAGATCGGAGGTGGCCTCGGGAGAGATGTGGCCAGGCCACGCTTGCTGCAGCCTGGTGATCAGCGGCAATCTCATCCGCAATCAACCCGATCTGGTGGAGCAGATAGTTAGAATCCATATCAAGGCTACGGATTATGTCAATTCTCATCCCGAGGAGGCAGCACAGATCTATGCCAATCACACCGGCCAGGACCTGGAGATGGTGAAATACTCCATAAAGACCTGGGATGGCAGATGGATAAGCGACCCCCACCTGCAGATCCCGTCCACCCTCGAGTATGTTAGAAGCTACCGCCAGGAAAACCATAAAGCACAGATGCTGAAAGAAGAGGATCTCTTTGACACCAGCTTCTATGATCGGGCCGATTAGCTAAGGACGGCATTTCATTAGTGAGAGTGCATCTTCCCGGTTTTTTTTAATTAAAAATAGCCGGGCAAGGCCGGCTATCTCAAAGACATCTCTGACCACCGGCTGAAGAGAAACCAATATCATCTCCCCATTCTTTTCCCCGAGCATCTTTTTCCCGGCCAATAGAACACGCACTCCGGAGCTACTTATGTATTCGGTGTCCTTCAGATCCATAATTATCCTGGAGTACTCATTTATGGCTTTGCTCAGAGAGCTTTCCAGATCGTCTGAATAATTTGAATCAATTCTTCCCGATATTGACATCAGGCAGATGCCATCATCCAGGTCTTTGAATATCTTCATAATTTTCAGACTTCCTTGCAGATAAGGCATTATTCAAATTCTAGCTTGATCATTAAATCTATCAATTGCCTCTTCCTGGTTTAAAGAGATAGAGAAGATCCTATCAAATCCGGTCATCTTAAAAATATCTCTCACAAATGGCTGCAAAGAAGCCAGCCTTATCGATCCGTCTCTCTCTTTCTGCTTCTTGAGCGCCGCCAGGAGAACCCGAAGGCCAACGCTGCTGATATAGTCTACCGCTGCCAGATCTATGATTATCTTGCTCTTGTTATGCTCAATCACATCGTTCAGCTTTGCCTCGATCTCCTTGGAGCTGATGCTATCCATCCTTCCCAATATCTCAATAATATAGACATCATCTCTGACCTTGGTGGATATCTGCATTTCATCCCGCCTCCTGATGGGGCTCTATCGATGCCCGGTCTCTTATCTTGATCAGCATTAATCTGTTTTTTCCGTTCTCGTATTCATATCTCATCTCATCAGACAGGGACCTCATAAGATGGATTCCCAATCCACCTACGGGCCGCCCTTCCAGATCAGCTGAAAAGTCCGGCTCTTGGAATTTCGTGGGATCGAAAGGAGGAGCCTCATCTTCAATTTTGACCGTGAGACGGCCTTCTCCGAGATCCATGGCAATCAGAATGGCTCCATAAGAGCCATGATATCCATGCCGGACGATGTTGATGAAGGCCTCCTCCACTGCTAGCTGCATATCCAGTATCTGTTTTCCGGAAAATCCTGCTCGAGACATGATTCCCTCAAGCTCCTGGCTCACCCTGGGTATCTCTTCGTCACTTGAATGAACCGAGATAAGAGCGTGCTCTTCTGCTCTAGGGCTGGCTTTCAGCACTACCAGGGTGATATCATCGTTCTGCTCTCTATCTTCTCGAAAGGCCGATACCTCTTCCAGTATCCTGGCCATGATCTCCTCAGCCGGCGACTGGCAGCTCTTGCTTACCGCCCCGATGAGCCTTTTCATTCCAAAGAGATCTCCTTTTGTGTTCATGGCCTCGGTGACGCCATCGGTATAAAAGACAGCTACATCGCCTGGCCCGAATTTGATGGTCTGCTCCTCATAAGAGACGCCCTCTTTTGCCCCCAGGGCGATTCCGCAGGCGACCTCTTCTTCAAAGCTACAGTCCCTGCTCTTGAAGATGAGCGGTGTGGGATGTCCGGCATTGGCATACCGAAGGGTGAGGGCTTCGCCGTCCAGAACTCCGAAGAGCAGGGTAACGAACATGCCCGCCGTGGCATCGGATGCTATCATATTATTGGCATTTCTGAGAACCTCGGTGGCCAGGGACTGATGGGCGGCACTGGCCCTTATGATCATCCTGGATAGAGCCATGAAAAGGGCAGCAGGTATGCTCTTTCCAGCCACGTCTGCGATTACCAGTCCATGATCGCCATGGGGAAGAGTGATAAAGTCGTAGAAGTCGCCTCCCACCTCCATGGCCGGGATGGTCACTGCCGCCACCTCGAAGTTGGCGATATCCGGCGTCGTTTTGGGAATAAAGCTTCTCTGTATCTCCGCAGCGACATGAAGCTCCGTCCTGGACCTCTCCAGCTTCTGCTCCATGATCCTCCACTCAGTCATGTCCCGAACCGACTCTATCGCCCCCACGGTATTTCCGATCTCGTCGCAGAGGGCAGTGGCCTTGGCCAGAAGATATGAGCCATGCGGGCCAAAGGTGGGAATGAAGACCTCTCCTAAAACAGCCGTGCCCTCTCTCTTGAATCCCAGATATTCTGCCTCCCATCCCTCATGAGGTTCGAGCACCATATCCACCAGTATTGGCCGCCTATATCCGTAGAAGGGCAGGGAGTACTCATAGTCGCCCTTGCCCAGGATGTCCCTGGCCAGTACACCGGTTAGCCCCTCCATGGCCTGGTTCCAGATCATCACCTTTCCGTTCAAATCTATGGCCATTATGGCCTCGGGCAGGAAGCT
>ERZ1026800.1431-NODE-1431-length-15167-cov-3.484774_pt1 | contig 15167 bp, 10 predicted proteins | sample MGYA00520873_ERZ1026800 | MGnify/ENA primary metagenome ERZ1026800 (study PRJEB33270, sample SAMEA104284475) | anaerobic digester metagenome | biome: Anaerobic digester microbiome; feature: mesophilic sludge digester; material: Anaerobic digester biomass...
GTGCATGCTCTACGCGGCTCCCGCGGTGAGCGCGTCTCCCGTCACCGCTGTGCGGCCGGCGTTGGCTGGTCCCGCCCTCACGATGCCCTCCGCCGCACCGCTTGCTGACTCCAAGTGGTGGGGCATCACCCGCAAACAGGCCGAGGATTCCCGGTCGTTCGGGATCATCGGCATACGCGAGCGGGTCAATCTGTGGAACGGCCAGATGAGAATAACCGGGAAAAGCGGCCGAGGAACGACCGTACGGGTTCAGATTCCTCTCCGCAAGGGAGCGTAGTAAGCATGATACGGATCCTTGTCGCCGATGATCATACCGTTGTCCGGGAAGGAGTGAAACAGATACTCGCATCCCAGAGCGACATCATCGTCGAGGACGAGGCAGAGAACGGGAAGGAAACACTGGAAAAGGCGCTCAGCGGCAACTTCGATCTGGTGCTGCTCGACATCTCCATGCCCGGCAGGGGCGGGCTTGAGGTGCTCGAAGACATTCTGAAGGCCCGGCCGAAGCTCCCCGTGCTCATCCTGAGCATGCATCCTGAAGAGCAGTATGCCGTTCGGGCGCTCAGGGCCGGCGCTTCGGGCTACCTCACCAAGGCCAGCGCCGCCCACGAGCTGATCGGCGCCATCCGGAAGGTCTCGCGAGGAGGGAAGTACGTGACGGCCTCTCTGGCGGAGAAACTGGCCGTGGCGCTGGACAGCAAGGCGGACAAACACCGTCACGAAAGGCTCTCCACCCGCGAGTATCAGGTCATGTTGATGCTGGCATCTGGAAAATCGGTCGGCGAGATCGCCCGCGAGCTGTGCCTGAGCGTCAAGACCATCAGCACCTACCGGATCCGGGTGATGAACAAGATGGGCATGAAGAAAAACGCCGAGCTGACCTTCTATGCCATGAACCATCGGCTCATCGACTCATAGCAGCACCAAAAGAACCATCCGACACCGCAGCATTCCCGCCGATTTCTGACGCGGCCGTTGCCGCTGCCCATGTACTGTCGGACGTTGTCTGTCATGCCTGCCAATGACTGCCGTCAGCTGTTCCCTCTCATTATTGTCATATCGTATGACATAAAATAGAGATCTTGCCTGATAGCCGGTGCATCGCCCCCATGTTAGAAAAAAATTACAATTTAATTATGTGAAGTGAGGATACACTATAAAAACAGGAGCGTTGCAGCAGGGGGTAAACGCAATGAGCGAAAGCGGTATCCTGACAGAATTGCCTGGACACGGAGCACAGCCGGGAGAGATTCTCGGTGCCTTTTTACCGACATCTCGTGAGAGCGACCGTCCTACAGACGTTGCGACAATCATCGACAGGGCGCTGAAGGAAAACCGCAGCTGCCTGATGGAGCACGAGTGCAAGGCGATCCTCGAGAGCATCGGCATACAGACTACGGGCGGCGTCATCGCGACATCGGATGACGAGGCGGTCGAGATCAGCCGGAGCATCGGCTACCCGGTTGTGCTCAAGATCGTATCCCCCGATGTCACCCACAAGAGCGACGGCGGCGGGGTCAAGCTCAATGTGAAAAACGAAGAAGACGTCCGGAAGGCCTACCGGGAGATCACGGAGGCGTTCAGGCACCGCAGCATGATCGGTGTCTCGGTGCAGAAGATGGCCGAACCGGGGATCGAGGCGATCATCGGGATCACGCACGACCCCAGCTTCGGGCATATCCTCATGTTCGGCCTAGGCGGCATCTTCGTGGAAATCCTCAAGGACGTCACCTTCCGGGTGCTTCCCATAGATGAAGACGGCGCGAACGAAATGATCAACGGGATCAAGGGATCTTCCCTCCTGAAGGGGTATCGCGGCCATTGCGCGGATATCGAGGCCCTGAAAAAACTGCTCTGCAGAGTTTCCGACCTGGTGATGCAGCATCCTCAGATCCGGGAGCTGGACCTGAACCCCGTGTTTCTCTATCCGTCGGGCTGCACTGCCGTCGACGCCCGCATGTTCATCGACGATGCCCCGAAAACCCCTGCGCTCGAAGCCCCTGTGCATAAAAGCAATCTGAAGGACTTTTTCTATCCCGGCAGCATCGCCGTCCTGGGAGCCACCGATTCCGAGGGCAAACTCGGATACAACGTGTTTAGAAATCTGATCCATCATGGATTCCAGGGAAAGCTCTACCCCATCAATCCGAAAAAAGACGCCATCATGGGCGTGAAGGCCTACCGCTCGATTCTCGATGTCGACGGGCCCGTCGATGTAGCGATCATCATCGTCCCGGCCGAGGCGGTTCCGCAGGCGATCGAGGACTGCTGCGCAAAGGGGATCAAGTACGTGATCGTCGAAACTGCCGGCTTTGCCGAGATCGGTGAGGCGGGCAAACGGGTGCAGGCCCGCATCAAAGACATCATCAGGGAAAAGGGCTGCCGGCTCCTCGGGCCCAACTGCTCGGGCGTCATCAACACCCATCACAACATGGTCCAGTCCATCGGGATCCTCGACGAGCTGAGAAAGGGGAACGTCGGCCTCATCGCGCAGGCCGGGGTATACGCGGCAGGCATTCTCGCCGGCCTGCGCAACGTGCTCGACTTCGGGATCGTGGCCACCATCGGCAACAAGATGGATATCACCGAGACGGATATCCTGGAATATATGGGTGAAGACGAGCACATCGACGTCATCACCATGTATATGGAGGACGTGACCAGCGGCAAGCGCTTCATCGACGTCGCTTCGCGTCTGTCGCAGCGCAAGCCGGTGATCGTGCTCAAAACCGGACGCACAGAGGCGGGGAAACAGGCTGTCTCATCCCATACGGCGTCTCTTGCGGGAAACGACGAGATCAACAACGCGGCCTTCAAACAGTCCGGCGTTATCCGGGCCAGGGACAACGAGCACCTCTTCGCCCTGGCGAGGGGGTTCTCGAAGCAGCCCCTTCCCAAGGGCCCCGGGGCCCTGATTATCACCTATACGGGCTCGCTTGGGGTGGCCGCAACCGACATGCTCTACCTCAACGGGCTCAGGCTCAGCAAATTCGAGTCATATATCAAGGAAAAGCTGGCGACAATGCTGCCCGATTATCTGAACAACCAGAACCCCGTGGACTGCTCGTTCACCATGACCCCGGAACAGCTCAAAGGGCTCATCGAGATCGGGGTGCAGAGCAACGACGTGCACAGCGTCATGGTCATCGTCCAGGGCGAGAAGCTCGCCTCGTTCGTCGATGTGATGAAGGACATCGACTATCGCGGCAAGCCTGTGATCTGCTGTGTTGCATGCAAGGAATTCATGATCGGCGACGTCATCAAGATGGAGCAGGCGGGAATCCCCGTATATTCCACCTCCGAGATGGCCGCAGAGGTGCTGGCGGAGATGTACCGCTTCGAGCAGCGCAGGCGGAACACCCTGATAAAGGTTCTGGACGGCCATCTGGCCGACCAGTCGTTCACCATAGACGGCAATCCCGTCAGGTTCCGCCTCCTGAAAATCGAAGACATGGACCTGTGGACCGAGTTCGTGAACGGATGCTCGCAGCAGTCGCTGTGGATGCGTTTTCTCTCACCCTTCAGCGCCACGCCCGAGCGAGCGATGCGCTTCTGCGACATCAATCCCGAGGAGGAGTTCGCAATCATTGCGGAGATGACGGAAGGGGCGCGCCGCAGGATCATCGGCATTGCTCGCCTCATCAAGCTTTCGCGCCAGAACGAGGCCGAATTCGCCGTGATCGTTTCCGACCCCTGGCAGAACAAGACGCTGGGCAAGGTCCTCTCCGAGCTGAGCGTCGGCCTGGTCAAGCACTGGAAGGTCGAGCAAGTCGTTTCGGAAACGCTGCGAGACAATCATGCCATGATCAAAATACTCCAGCGCTGCCGGTTCAATGTGGAGAGTAAGTGCGGCAACATGTTCACCCTTTCACTGAAGCTCGCATACGAGGCGGATCACCAGGCGGGTTACCGCTCCCGGGCGCAGTGACGCCGCAATTGGACGTTCTTCGGGCATACGTGACTGCGAAGCAGGGGCCTGCATGCCGAGGCCTCCGTTCCCGAATTCAGCCCGGAACCGGCAAACTGTCCGGTTCGCTCTATCCCTTCCAGGCGAATGGCAGGAGCCGGCGGTTTGCGTCATCCCCTGTACCGGATATCCGGTAGAAAGCTCTTAGGTCCTTCTTTCGCCGGCTTTGCCGTTGAAAGATCGGGTGCGTTCTTCTATCGGCCTGCAATTATCTCTTTGGCCCACCTTCCCCGACTGCTCAGCCGAAGCGGCGATCTTGACAAGCGTGATGCGATCGGATTATGAAATGATCAAGGAGTACGGAGCTGTGTGATACGGCTCCTTGAAAGCGGGATGATGGAATCCGGAATTATCTGACCGGATCGGGAATCATCGTGCGAAAGAATTTCGGGGAAGGGAAGATTGGACCGATTCCAACCTTCTCTTCCCCCATACAAAGCGTTACATGGCTTTTTTTACTGGTTCATGCTGCAATTCTGTAAGGCTCCGGCAGCCCTCGACCGGAGCCTTTCTTCTGTAATGTTACCCGATGTTTTTCCTTCCGTTGATCAGGTCGTCGACCACCGTGGAGTCGGCCATGGTCGAAACGTCGCCAAGCTCGTTGAATTCGGACGCAGCGATCTTCCTGAGCACGCGGCGCATGATCTTGCCCGAGCGGGTCTTGGGCAGACCGTCGGCCCACTGGATCAAGTCTGGAGAAGCGATGGGGCCGATCTCCTTGCGAACCAGGGCTATCAGGTCTTTCTTCAACTTGTCGCTCTTCTCCGCACCGGTGTTCAGGGTCACGTACGCATAGATTCCCTGGCCCTTGATATCGTGCGGGAACCCGACGACTGCCGCCTCTGCGACATCGGGATGCGAGGTGAGCGCGGCCTCGATCTCGGCCGTACTCATCCTGTGGCCGGATACGTTGATGACGTCGTCGATCCTGCCGGTGATCCTGTAGTCACCGTCCTCGTCGCGCTCGGCGCCGTCACCCGAGAGGTAGTAGCCCGGAAACTGCGAGAAGTAGATTTCCTTGAACTGCTTCGGATCGCCCCACACGCCCCGCATCATCCCCGGCCAGGCCTTCTTGATGCACAGTGCACCCTTGCCGGGACCGACGATTTCCTTGCCTTCCTCATCCAGGAGGGCGGGAACCACGCCAAAGAACGGCTTCATGGCCCTAGCGGGCTTAATATCGATCGCACCGGGCAGCGGGAGGATCATATGTCCGCCGGTCTCGCTCTGCCACCAGGTATCGGCGATCGTGCACCTGCCGCCGCCCACCTTGTTGTAGAACCACCACCATGCCTCGGGGTTGAGCGGCTCTCCCACCGAACCCAGGACCCTCAGCGAGGAGAGGTCGTGCATCTCGACCCACTTGTCGCCTTCTTTCGCGATTGCGCGGATAGCGGTCGGCGCAGTGTAGAAGTTGTTGACGTTGTACTTCTCGATAATGGCCCAGAACCGGTCATAGGCCGGATAGCTGGGTACGCCCTCGAACACGATGCTCGTGTAGCCGTTGCACAGCGGGCCATAGACGACGTAGCTGTGGCCGGTCACCCACCCGATGTCGGCCGTGCACCAGTAGATGTCTTCATCGCGCACGTCGAATGCATATTCCTGTGTCATGGACGCATAGAGGAGATACCCTGCCGTGGTATGGAGCACCCCCTTGGGCTTTCCGGTCGATCCGGAGGTGTAGAGAATGAACAGGGGATCTTCGGCGTCCATCTCCTCGGGCTTGCAGTACATCGGGGCCTTGGCCATGAGATCTTCGTACCAGACATCGCGGCCTTCCTTCATCGTGACCTCGGTTCCGGTGCGCCTGACAACGATCATGGTCTTGACGGACGGGCACTGATCGGCTGCCTTGTCGGCATTGGTCTTCTGCGGGACAGCCTTGTTGCCGCGATAGGTTCCGTCGCAGGTGATGAGCACCTTGGCATCGCAGTCTTTGATCCTGTCTCTCAATGCCTCGGACGAGAAGCCTCCGAAAACGATCGTATGCAGGACCCCGATCCTGGTGCATGCCAGCATGGTGATGACCAGCTCCGGAATCATGGGAAGGTAAATGGCTACCACATCCCCTTTCTTAAGCCCGAGGTCCTTGAGTACGTTGGCGAACTTGTTGACCTCGCGGTACAGGTCCCAAAAGGTATATACCTTCCAGTCGTTGGGGTCGTTGCCTTCGAAAATAATGGCTGCCTTGTTCTTCTTCGTTTCCAGGTGCCTGTCAATACAGTTGTAGGACGCGTTGAGCTTTCCGCCCATAAACCACTTCACGTGCAGGTCGTCGCCGAAGGACCAGTCGGAAACCTTGTTCTTGTCGAACGGTTTGAACCAGGTCAGTCTCAGCAATGCCTGCTTTGCCCAGAAGGCATCAGGATCCTCGATGGACTCTTTATACATCTTGTCATACTCAGCCCTGCTCTTGATGTAGGATTTCTCTCTTACCCTGTCGGGAACTGGAAAAATCTTGTCAAAAAAATCTTGATTGGTGTCGGCCATTATCGCCCTCCTTCTCCAAGCTTTTCGGTAGCATATGCAATGTAGGACAAACAAATTCACTTGTATGCCCGATATTGTCTGATTTTAATGTGATGTGCCTGCTTACTTTGTATAGGTCTTCGGCCTACATTCTGATATTTCTCGAAAGGATCAAATATGGCGGATAAAAATAATATTATCGTTGTGATACAGACATACAACATACATATTGAGCCGTCTGCCATCCGCCGGCAGCCGGAAATAGGCCTCCCGGATGCCGGGATGATATCCCGCACCGTGAACGCCCCAGGCTCAACCCTCTCCGGGAGCCGTTTTACAGACAAACCGGCAATGCCGGAACCAGGCTTCGAGCTGCGTCCGGCTTCTCGAACGGCCGTGCTCACCGCATCTTCGCGGGAATGAGATGCTGCCCGGAATCGGCCTACAGCGCCGGACAATGTTTTCTGACAAATATCATCATTCTGATGTTGAAAGATTGTCAAAATACAGCGAGAATCGGAAAAAATGTTTTACGTGCGGCACATATCGACGGATCAGGGTGTCTTTCGGCGGATCGATCATCAGAGCAAGGGGGCCGGCCAGCCCGGCTCGCAAAAAAGGAAACTGTATGGCCAGGAAGCTGAGAAAGACCGGCATCGATATCATCAGGGATGTGCCCTGGGGAACTCATATCTGCCAATTTTACCGCACCGTGGAAGACCTCACCGAGATCGTGGTCCCCTACTTCAGGGCAGGTATCGAAAACAATGAGCTCTGCCTGTGGGTGGTTTCGGAACCCCTCGCCGCCCATGATGCAAAGAAAGCCCTACGCAGTGCGGTCCCCGGTTTCGATTCATGCATGGATAAGGGGCAGATAGAGATTATCTCTTATGACCGGTGGTATACTCGTGACGGCCGCTTCGCCTCCCGGCAGGTTCTGGACGCCTGGACAGCGAAGCTCCGGCACGCCCTTTCCGCCGGCTACGACGGGCTGAGGCTGTCCGGAAACACCCTCTGGCTGGAAGCTGAGGATTGGAAAGACTTCATCGCCTACGAAAAGGAAATCGAAGACACCATCGCCGGAAAGCGCATGATCGCACTGTGTACGTTCTGTATCGACAGGTGCGGAGCCGCGGATGTAATCGATGTGGTCAGCAGCCATCAGTACGCTATCATCAGGAGAGACGGCGGATGGGAGGTGATAGAAAACGCCAGCCGCAAAACCGTCGCGCGGGAGCTTCAGAAGAGAGAGAAAGAGCTGCGCAGGTCAAATGAGCTCCTCTCCGCGATACTGAACTCCACCCATGTTCTGATCGCATGCATGGACCCGCAGGCCGACCTCATCATGGTCAACCGGGTATATGCGCAGGCGGACGGCAAGGAACCCGATTTCTTCCCCGGCAGAAACCATTTCGAGCTGTATCCGGACGAAGAGAGCGAGGCCGCCTTCCGGAAAGTCGTGGCCACAGGCGAGCCGTATCACGCCTGTGCCAGGCCGTTCGCATACACCGGGCATCCGGAGCGGGGGGTCAGCTACTGGGACTGGAGCATGGAACCGGTCAAGGACGGAGAAGGCAGGGTGAAAATGGTCGTCTTGAGCCTCCACGACGTCACCGCTCAGGTCAGAGCCAGGATGGAAGTCTACGCGAGCGAGGAGCGATACCGCTCTCTCTTCAACAGCATGACCGAGGGATTCGCGCTGCACGAGATCGTCACCGATGAGAGCGGCAAACCCGTCGATTACCGCTTTCTGGATGTCAACCCGGCCTTTGAAAAAATTCTCGGCTACCGCGCAGGAGAGCTCGAAAACATGAGCTGGCGGGACGTGGTCCATCCGGATTCATTGAAGATGGTGGAAGATCGATATGCGAGCCGGATCCGGGGAGAAGACGCCCCCTCCCGGTACGAGGTGACATTCGTCACCAGACGGTCTCAGAACAGGATCATATCCCTTTCCCCGTCGGTCATCGTGCTCGGCGGAGAGCCTGCAACTCTGAACATTGCACGGGATATCACCGAGCGCAAGCAGATGGAGGAGTACCTCACCTCCTACAATGAATTCCTCAACGGGCTCATCGAGAATTCCAGCGATGCGATCGTCGCATCCGACCTCCAGGGAAACGCCATCATCTTCAACAAGGCCGCCGAGGAGATAACCGGCTATTCCGCCAAGGAAATGCTGTCCCGCAGAATCAATATCGACGATTTCATGGGCCAGGGAGAGCGGACGCGGATCCTGAACCTGCTGGACCAGGGTACGGCCGAGAAGCCCTACCGGCTGGTTGCGGAGGAAACCACGCTTTACATCAAGGGCGGAACGCTCATCCCCATCTCTCTCTCCGCCTCCTATGTCTATCAGGGCGGAAAACCCATTGCAGGGATCAGCATCTTTCGCGATTTGAGGCCGATGAAAGAAGTCCAGGAGCGACTCAGGGCATCCGAGGAAAAATACCGGATTCTGGTCGAGAACGCCAAAGACGGCATCTTTGTCTATCAGGATCATTTCTTCAAATACACCAACCCGAAGTTCCGAGAGCTTCTCGGCTACTCCAGCGAGGAGCTGAGCTCCATGGGCTTCCGCAATCTCGTGCGGCCCGAGCTCGCGGACCTCATCGAGGCGCGTTACGACAAAAGAATCAGAGGCGAGGCCGTACCCGAGGAGTATGAGATTGCGCTGAGGGCCAAGAACGGGACGTGGCGCGCCTTCGAGATTTCTCCCTCGATCATCAGGTATGAAAAGCGCCCCGCCACCCAGAACGTCATCCGCGACATCACGCAGAAGCGCATTCAGCAGAAGGCCTTGCGCGCCTCGGAAACCAAATACCGAACCACTGTGGAGCATACCGGCACGGCCATCATGCTCCTGGAGGAGAACCGGATCGTGTCGCTGGTGAACAGGCAGTTCGAAAGGCTCACGGGGTACAGCCGGGAGGAGGTCGAGGGCAGGATACCCTTCACCGAGATTGTCCACCCGGACGACGTGGAGCGCATGGTAACCTACCATCGGGCCCGCAGAGAAGGGAAAAAGAATATCCCTTCAGAGTACGAGTTCCGGATCGTGACAAAGGCCGGGGCCGTGAGAGACGCCTTTCTCACCATCGGTCTGATTCCGGGAACCAGGCAGAGCATCGTCTCCGTCATGGACATTACGGAAAAGAAGAACATGGAGCGGGAACTGGAGCAGACCCGGAAGATGGCGGCCTTGGGTGAGATGTCCGCCCATGTGGCCCACGAGGTGAGAAACCCACTTCAGAAGATAAAGACAGGGATGGAACTCCTGCGTATCAGCCAGCCGCTCGATGAAAAACAGCAACGAATTCTCGAGGGCGTGACAAGCGGTATTGACACCCTGGAGAAATTCGTGACACAGATCCTCGAATGGACGCGTTCAGGAAAGATAAACCTGAAAGTATACAGCATCAGCAACATCATCGAAGGCCTTCTGTTCAACCGCGCGGACCAGTGCGCGAACCAGTGTATAGAGGTCGAGGTGTCATTTGACACGAGCCATGACAGCGTCCTGGTGGACGGAACGCAGATCCGGCAGCTCATAGAGAACCTCATCGACAATGCCATCGATGCCATGCCCTCGGGAGGCAAGCTCTCGATTTCCACCTCCCATGTGCCGGGCTATGTCTTCAAGGGCAAAACACGTGAATATGTATCAGATGTCATGGAAATCCGTGTGGATGACACCGGGTGCGGCATGGTGGACGACGATCTCCAAAGGATTTTTCAGCCCTTCTTCACCAGGAAGGCCAGGGGCACTGGGCTCGGGCTTGCGCTGGTTCAGAAGATCGTCGATATGCACCATGGAGAGATCGAGGTTTCCAGCAGGGCGGGGGAGGGATCGCGATTCGTCATCCGAATTCCCGTGGATCAGGCGTCAGTCAATCAGACCGCGCCAGGCAAGCGTGAGGACTTCTCATGAAGAAAGACCGTTTTTCAGAGGCGGATGCGGATTTCTACAGCCAGGGGAAAAAACGAATCCTGCTCGTTGATGACGAACAGGTATTCCTGGAGCAGCTCAAAGAGGCCCTGCTCTCATCAAGCCTTGATCTTGTGATCGACACCGCCAGCGACGGAGTCGATGCCCTGGAAAAGCTGAGCGTCACTCCCCACGATATCGTGATCACGGACATCAGGATGCCCCGGATGGACGGATATGCGCTGCTGAAGGAAATCCAGAAGAAGTATCCCTCCGTCTACGTGGTGGTCATCACCGCCTTCGGATCCGTGTCCGGGGCCGTGGAGGCCATGAAGTACGGAGCCTATGATTTTCTGGAAAAGCCGTTCAACATGAGCACTCTTGAGCTCTCGCTGACCAAGATCATCCGTCAGCAGGAGATCCTGAAAGAGAATATCGAGCTCAAGGGCCGCATCTCCCAGTATGCAGAGGGGCTCGATCAGCTCGTGGGATCGAACTCGAAGATGCAGAAGCTCTATGACCAGATCATCACCGCCGCCGACACCAACCTCACCGTGCTCATCCTGGGAGAGACCGGGACAGGCAAGGAGCTCGTGGCCCGCTCCATCCATTCCCGCAGCGACCGGCGCTCGAAGCCGTTCGTGACAATCAACTGCGCGGCGGTACCGGAGAATCTGCTGGAGTCGGAGTTCTTCGGGCATGAGAAGGGAGCCTTCAGCGGTGCTGTCAGCCAGCGGATCGGCAAGTTCGAGAAGGCCCATACCGGCACGCTCTTCCTCGACGAGATCGGCGACATCCCCCTGGATCTCCAGGCCAAGATCTTGCGAGTCCTGGAAGACGGCAAGATCACCCGCCTGGGAAGCAATCGGGAAATCGACCTGGATTTCCGGGTCATCTGCGCAACCAACAGGCCCATCCAGAGCATGATCAAGAAGGAGCTCTTCCGTGAAGATCTCTTTTACCGCATCAGCGTCCTGCCCATCATCATCCCCCCCTTGAGGGAGCGAAAGGACGACATATCGCTTCTGGTGAACCACTTTATCGAGAAGCACGGCAAGAAATTCAACTCGCCGGTGAAAGGGGTGTCGCGGGAGGCCATGAATCAGCTGATGGCCTATTCCTGGCCCGGCAATGTCCGGGAGATGGAAAACGTGATCCAGCGGGCGATCGTTTCCTGCCGGAGTGAAAGGATCGAGCATTTCCCGGATCTGGGCAGGAATTTCCACGAAGCCGCAGCGAGGCCGGTGGAAGATGCGGCCGAGGACCCCACCATATGGGTCGATGCTGGGGATGGCGCCGGGTACCACGCCATCAAGCAGAACCTCATCGAGCAGTTCGAGCGCAAGTATTTCGAGCACCTCCTGAGAAAGCATCGGGGGGTCATCGCCGAAGCGGCCAGGGAATCCGGCTTGAACTACAAGACGTTCTACCTCAAGGCGGAAAAGTACAACCTCACCAAGAAGAGAACCCGTGAAGATCACTGAGCCCTTCTCCTGTCCGCGAGGCTCCCGGGCGCAGGCACATGCCCGCCTTTTTACGCCCACGGAGATCGCCTGCCTCTGCATGCTCCGGAGACCGTAGCATGAAGAACACGGGAAGCAGGGCGATCGTCCTCGTCGCGGCATCGATATCGTCATTCCTCACACCGTTCATGGGCTCGTCTGTCAATATCGCGTTGCCCGCTATCGGAGAGGCGTTCTCCATGGATGCACTGACGCTGAACTGGGTGTCCACCTCCTATCTCTTCGCATCGGCAGTCTTTCTCCTTCCCTTCGGCAGACTGGCCGACATCACCGGGAGAAAGCGGATCTTCGCCTGGGGAAATGCGATCCTAACAGCCGGCTCGCTCCTCATGGTTCTGTGCCCTTCCGCGGGTTTCGTCATTGCGATGCGCATCCTTCAGGGATTGGGGAGCTCCATGATCTTCGGCACCGGCGTGGCCATCCTTACCTCTGTCTATCCCCCGAAAGAACGGGGCAGGGCGCTCGGAATAAACGTCGCTGCGGTCTACCTGGGGCTTTCTCTGGGCCCGTTCATCGGGGGGGTCCTGACCGGTCGTTTCGGGTGGGAGAGCATTTTTTTCGTGAGCGCCATTATTGGACTTGCGGTACTGGTGCTCACGGTGTTCGGCGTCAGGGAAAGCCATGCAGGCACCGGCTCGATCGATCTGATCGGCTCTCTGATCTACTCCGGCAGCCTCATTGCCGCCATGTACGGCTTTTCCCGGATCCCGGAGACGGAAGGAGTTGTACTGGTGCTCCTGGGCGCATCAGGCATCCTCGCCTTTCTCTCCTGGGAGAAAAAGGCCGATGATCCGCTGATCGGCATCGGCCTGCTCACCCGCAACCGCCAGTTCGCCATGTCCAATCTCGCGGCCTTCATCCACTACAGCGCCACATTTGCCATTACGTTTCTCATGAGCCTGTATCTCCAGTACATCAAGAACATGAGCCCTCAGCAGGCGGGCCTTATCCTGGTGTCTCAGCCTCTGGTCATGACCGTCTTCTCGCCCCTGGCGGGAAGGCTCTCCGATCGCATCCAGCCCCGGCTGCTGGCATCCGCGGGCATGACAGTGACCAGCCTGGGACTTTCCCTGCTGGCGTTTCTGGACGAAGCGTCGGGTCTTCCGGAGATCCTCGCGCCCCTCGTCGTCGTCGGGCTGGGATTCGCGTTCTTCTCCTCCCCCAACACCAATGCGGTCATGGGTGCGGTGGACAGGCAGCAGTATGGGCTGGCCGGAGGATTCCTCTCCACTATGCGGGTGCTGGGACAGGCGCTGAGCATGGGAATCGCCCTGGCGCTCTTTGCGCTGTTCATCGGTGCGAACGCCTTGAGCCCCGCGCTCTATCCCGCCTTCATGAAGAGCATGAAGGCGGGCTTCATCATCTTTTCCCTCCTGTGCGGCCTGGGTATCTTCGCCTCGCTCGCCAGGGGCGAAAACCATGAGCAGGCCGATTCGCCGTCGGAGTGACAGGCTCTTTCCGCGGGCACGGTCAGGGGCCGAAGGTTGATTGAGGGGCGGAAAATACTTACAATATGTCAGCCACAAAGAAAGTGTTAGCTTGGAGGAACATACCGTGAGACTGGAGGACCTGATCTGCGAAAAATGTCTGAAACCCGCCGGGGGAGATGCGCTGGCGGTCGTCGATATCCAGAACGACTTCATTCCCGGGGGGGCGCTTGCCGTACACGGAGGCGATTCCATCATACCGGGAATCAACAGAATAATGGAGGTCTTCAGCACGGCCGATTTGCCCGTGATACTCACCCAGGACTGGCATCCCTCGGGCCATTGCTCTTTCGCCTCGGCGCATCCGGGGAAGAAACCATATGACGCCTTCAAATCCGAAGGCCTCGGGCCGGTGCTCTGGCCGGACCACTGCGTTCAGGGAAGCCCCGGCGCGGAGTTTCACAGAGATCTCGACACCCGGTTCGCCCAGGCGGTCATCCGCAAGGGCTACCACCGTGATATCGACAGCTACTCTGGGTTTCTGGAAAACGACCTGAAAACCCGGACAGGGCTCGACGGCTATCTGAAATCCCGGGGGACGAAGCGGCTCTTCATCTGCGGCCTCGCACTGGACTACTGCGTCTTTTTCACTGCAGTAGACGGCGTGGGCCTCGGGTACGAAATGTATGTCATCACCGACCTTGCCAGGCCGGTGGGATCGCCTCCGGACAGTGTGTCCCGCGCCTTGAAAACCATGACGGACAAAGGGGTCCGCTTCATCCGCTCAGCCGATATTCTGGCCGGTTAACCCGGAGCCCCCATCATTCTTCAGGCATGGTGACCGGCTGCGTTCATGCTCGCTTCCATGTACTCGCTCTGCTGGGTGATCTTGTTGATGTCGAGGATGAGCGCCACGGTTCCGTCCCCCATGATCGTTGCCCCGGATACGCCATCCACATGCCTCAGGAATTTGCCCATGTTCTTGATCACGGTCTGATGCTGGCCGACGACCTTGTCGACCACGAAGCCGATCCTGCGCTCCCCGACCTCGGTGACCACCACCTGCTCGATGGACGGCTTGCCTCCTCCCAGAGCGAAGGCCTCACGCAGGGGGATGTATGGCACGATCTCTTCCCGCACGCGGGCGAGGTTTCTGCCGTGGGTGTGGCGCCTGTCTTCATCCGAGAGCTCGATGCATTCGACGACGGCATTGAGGGGGATGACGAAGAATTCATCGGAGATGGTGACCAGAAGGCCGTCGATGATGGCCAGGGTCAAGGGCAGCTTCAGGGTGATTGTCGTTCCTCTGCCGCGAACGGAAGCGATCTCCACGGTGCCGCCGAAAGACTCGATGCTGCTCGTCACCCAGGCGCTACAGAACTGCGGCACGCTGACGGGCGACCTGGCCGCCGACCGAGCCTGCGTGCGCGACGGCATGGCGGCCATCCGCGATTTCGAGGGCATCACGGGGACAATGACCTTCGACGAGGAGGGCGACCCGATCAAGTGCGCCGTCATCGTCCAGATTCAGGACGGCGAGGTGGGCTTCTACGAATCGGTCTGCCCCTAAAGAAGGGAAACCCACGGATGTCACAGATTGCTCCCGCTAATCTGTGACATCTGTGGTTTTGCCCTTAGAGGACGTCGTGGCACTCGATACCTTCCTGCAACACTTGCTGAATGCCGTCCAGTGGGGCAGCTTTCTGGCCCTGATCGCCGTCGGCTATACGATGGTCTATGGCGTCCTGCTGCTGATCAACTTCGCCCACGGCGACATCTTCATGGTCGGCGCCTACGTGGGCTTCTTCATCGGCACGTTTCTCCTCGGTGGGTTTGCGCTGCGGCTGCCG
>ERZ1026800.1434-NODE-1434-length-15145-cov-3.466374_pt1 | contig 15145 bp, 18 predicted proteins | sample MGYA00520873_ERZ1026800 | MGnify/ENA primary metagenome ERZ1026800 (study PRJEB33270, sample SAMEA104284475) | anaerobic digester metagenome | biome: Anaerobic digester microbiome; feature: mesophilic sludge digester; material: Anaerobic digester biomass...
ATTCAGGGATTTCAAGAACCTTGATTTCAGCCATTTCGTTAATCCGCTCGATGGCCTTATTTATTTGTCCGATACTCTTGTCAGATATGTCATTTAAAAGAGCGTCTATCCCAAGCATACGCTTTTGCTCTTCAAACATACCTTTTGCCAAGTCATTCAGTTTATCTTGCGACAATGTTTTCTCATTTTCTTGACGTATCCTAAATATCTTATCAAGATTAACAAGTTGTTCGTTAAGCCACTTTTTATCTTTGGCGCGTTTGTCTGCTAGTATTTCAGCCTCAAGTTGAGACCTCTCCCGTGCAAGTTCCTTGTTTGAGTTGCTTAAATCACGCGTTATCTTCTGCACGTCAAGCGTTACGCCAGTTCCGAACAAAGAGGCATCATCCAGCCCCAACTTGCGGAGCTTCTCATCAAGCTCCAATGCGCTGGTTTGTGCGTCCTGCATGTATTTCTCAAAATCCTGAAAGAATTTTTTAGACTTATCACCAGCCGTTGATAAACCCTCTGGAATAGTATCCACTATATCACGTATCTGCTCAATGCCCATACCTGATAGGTCAAGTCCCTCATCGCCAAGCGCCTCACGAAGCGCACTTTGCAACTGCTCCTTCATTTGATAGCCTATATCGCCAGCCTCTACGCCAGTGTATTTTATGGTCAGCATCTTCGACAATTCTATATCTCCCGTAATGCCGAGTATCTTTTCAAAAAAGTCATTTGCACGCTGCGTCTTTGCGATATTGTTGGCTATTCTGCTTAGTTTTGCGTTCAGTTCACGCTCAACCCTGTCAATGTCGAACTTTACGAGCATATCCTCGATAAGAGTTCTTACTGCCGCATAATTCGGGTCACTCTTTATTCTGTCATAAACATTCTGCAAATACTCCCTGTATGCCCCCGCATCCGAAATATCAAAATCCAATCCCGCAAATTTCAACTGGCTCTCCACCGTCTGTTTGGCACGTACCTCTGTCATGGTTTTCAGATATGCCTCATACGCATCACGGGCATCTTTTACCATATTGATTTCGCCCTCTATTATTTAGAAAATATTCATCTCTTATTATAACCTTTTCTTTCTGTCAAATAGGAAAAAGAAAATTACCCTAAAATTGGCCTTAAAAATTAGCCCTTGTTCTGCAAGTATAATTAATATTCAAAAATAATCAGTTTGCAGTAATTATTAGTTTAGTGTTAGCCTTAAAATTACATTAATTTCTTTTTTATTTTTTTAGTTGTTTTCTAATTCTCCATCCTTTTCTCTAAAACCGAGAATTAGATGGTGTATCCCATACCCTAAACGACAAAACCAAATATCTCCGCGAGACATAGCTACAAAAGCTGGAAATGCCCAGCCATATGTAGCCCAACTAGAGGGCTCATGGAATTTTCTATAATTTGAATGAATATACCACCCATCTTCATATAATTGGGCCCTTCCTTCAAAGAGCCCTTGCTCTGAAATTACCTGTATTAAGTCATACGCTGAACCAAAAAGACGCTTTAGTTTTAACAGAGTTTCTATCACTCTTTTTTCTGCTGACATTTTATTTACCCCTTTTTAAATTTTTTTATTTTTATCTTCTATATACAGCTAAAGTTAGCTATATATAGATTAAAAAGAAGTATAGATTAACTATACTTCTTGAGGATTGAATCTAATTGATTATTAATTAGATTAGCTAGTTTAGTTTTAGCGTCAGCGGTATCTATTTTCATAGATTCAGCTAGAGATACTAGCTCAGCAGCTGACTTTATATCAGCGTTTTTAGTAGCTTCTGGTCCAGTCATAGACTCTACTAGCTTACTAGTAATAGTCTCAGTTGCCCTTTCTAGGGCTAACTGAGTCTTTACCTGAGTCTTACGTAATTCTGTCAACTCAGGAAGTGAACTTAACTCTACCTGGAGATTAACTAAATCTAGTAATCCTCGCATAGAATTATAACACATCTTTCACCTCTAATATATATTTAGATAATCACAATAGATTATCCCTACCTAATAAGCATTCTTATTTCTGTCTCAGAAATTAAGTTGTCGCTTATTAGTACAATAGGGGTTAGTATTAGTGGTTCATTATCCTAGAAAATTTTTACTAGTATAATAGCAAGCTTATTATCCTAGAAAATTAGTTATAGGTCTATAGGGTTTACGTATAGACTACTAGTAGTATACATATAGACTACTATAAGATTACATATAGGTTATTATAAGACTATATATAGACTATTAGTAGTATACGTATAGATTACTAGTAGTATACGTATAGACTTAGTTTAAGATTACTAGTATATACTAGTATATATAATATAATATATAATATATATATATATAGTCTAGTAGTATTAGATAAGTTAGTTATATAGATAGTAATATAGATAGGTGTCATATTTATATGACACAACTTATTATACTAGTATACTATATAAAGTCTATAGTAAGACTATAGTAAGACTATAGTTAGTCTATAGAAAGAATATAGTAATCTAGTAGACTACATATAGACTTAGTATAGTAAGTAATATATGAAGTCTAAGACTAAGTAATAACTTAGTGAAAGATAGATAGGGTTATACATAGAAGGGGAAGGAAGGAAACATAAAATAAAAAAAAATAAAAAAAATTAAAAAAAAGTGCAGGGTTTTGACCCTGTAGATAGTATATATATATAGAGGAGAAAAAATGAGAGAAGAAATTTTAAGGACCCAGAGACATAAAATACATAAGCGTGGTGAAACAGATGTATTAACACAAGACCTTAATGACTTCTTTTATATTTATGTATATCCAACGTTATATGAAGCTAATAGACAAGACTTAGTAGATAAGTTTGAGAAGTTAGACTACGAGAACAAGTGTAAGTTTATCAATTGTTTCTTATTAGAAAAGTTCTTTGAGCTTGATTATACTTGTGATATAAATGACAACATAGACAAGATACTTAATCACACCTTCAATGAAGTTAACTATATAAATCATATCTATGATAGTCCTTACAAATTTATCTATGACTTCAGAGAAATCTTTAATGAATTCAAATATTTCTAATATAATTAAAGAAAACTACTACAGTCAATTATCTGATTATCATACACCTGTAATAAGTCATACAGGTATCAACAAAGTAGTTGATTTTCAAGACTATTACAAATTTATCAAGACTTTATATCCGTATTACAAGTATTACGAATCAAGTAAATATGTTACTGCATATTATTAAGGAGAATCTATGCCTACTTACCTATTTGATGAGAAGCCAAGACCAAAACACGAGATACAACAGCTTATAAACTATTACTATCGTAAAGGTGGTGGTACATATAGTGGTGCAGCTCAAGCTTATGCACAAGAGAATAACACTAATATTAGTGCCTTTAATGAGCTAGTCAGACAACGAGATTATTATAAAGCTCACCCAGAAGAAGAGCCTGAACCAGCTCAATTTAGAAAACCAACTAAACCGCTTGAAACTTATACGTTAAAAGAAATACAAGATATAATCAACTACTATTTTCAGAAAGGAAATGGTACTTATGAAGGTGCAGCTGTAAGTTTTACTGGTGGTCCAGAGGCTTTTAATCGATTAGTAGCATATAGAAACTACTTACAAAAGAATCCTGATAAAGCGCCTAAGTATCCAGTATCAGATGAGCAATATCAGAAGATTACTAAGATTGTAGACGATACTAAACAAAAAATAATAACTAATAATATTAAAGAACAACAAGTCCAGCCTCAAACAACTCCCACTATGACATCTACTACTCCAATAAATAACAAAAGCGTTATGTTTAGAACTCACGAAGATATGTTAGAATTAAGTAAACAGTTATCAGCTGATGTTATAAGACCTCGCCTAGATACAAGATATGTAGATTACTATGTCAATCCTAACATCACAAGAATATCTCGTGATACAATCACTAGAAGATGGTAGATTAAGGAATAATATTATGGCTTCTCCATATCAAATCTTATATACTAATCGTCAATATGATGATGTTCAGAAGACTATAAACTATTATCTTAATAAAGCTAATGGTAATTATAATCTTGCGGCTAGTCAATATCCTTATGGTCCTAACGCTTTTAATGAGTTAGTTAAATATAGAGATACCTTACAAGCTCAATTATCTGATTTAAATAATAATCAAGCTTCAATGAATCTATTTGGAAATGTTAATAGATACAATTATACTCCTGCTAGTACTACTTATGTAGCAACAATTAATAAACAACCAGTTATGACTCCTACACAAGATGAAATTATTAATAACGTTATGAATCGTGTAGGTAATAATATTCCATCAAATATACAATTAAAAGAAGGCATATTAACTTCTCCTACTATTGATACTAAAACACCTATAGAGACTATTAAAGCTGCAACAGAAACTCCTACTACTCCTCAGCTATTACCACCTACAACTCCAGCAGAACAACTTCCAGATGTACTATCTCCTACTTTTATGCAATTATATAGAAGATTTGGTAATTTAGAAACTCCTACTGTTCTAGCTGGAACTAGAACTGTTGGTTTTCAAATTCCCAATAATTTAGTTACTAAAGGAGCTAAAACAGCTGGTAAGGGAGCTCTTTTAGGAACTGGTTTAAAGATGTTACAACTATTTGGTCCTGCTATCGTATCTGGTGCTATAAGTATTGGGGTTAATAAACCTTCAGGAAAGAACGCTCCAGACTATAGTAATGTAAATCCTGAATTATCTAAACAAATATTCTCTTTTAATTCGCCTAATGCTTCAGCCGCTAATGACCTTTATCGTACTTTGTATCCTTCAGATGTGTATTCGCATATGAAAACTTTTGACCAATTTGCTAAATCATCTGGTGATTTTGGTCCAGTAATTAATCCAGAACCTACAAAGTCTCAAACTATATGGAAAAATATAGCTCAATATAGTGTACCTGTTGGTACTGCCATTACTGGATTTTGGCATCCTCCTAATTTAGTTAGTGGTGCTATCGCTGGTGGTACAGCTTATGGTGTAGGATATGCAGCAGCTCATAATCCTCGTGATTTTCCAGTTGAAAGATTGTTTAATCCAGAAACATTAAAGCCTTATGCTGATAAAGGTGTAGCTGTTATGACTACTGATTATAATGGTAGACCATATCTATTCCTTCCCGAATTAGTATATAAAGATGGTAAAATTACTCCTACTGGTAGATTTTCTCGTTATATTTCTCTCTATGATAAGAATAGTATTCAAAAGATTGTAGGTAATAATATTCAAGTAGCTAGAGATGATACGAAAGGGAAATATATATACTACTTTACTCCTACTGGTAATATGAGTGAAGGTGCATTACCTATAGCTTTTGTTAATACTACTCCTCAAATAGTCAATGATATATTTAATAAAATAGAAGGTTCTAGTAATAATCAATTAACAACTAAGGTAATGGATATTAAAGACTACTATCAACTAGGTGATATTAATGAATTTATACCTGAATTCTATAATCTATTTAAAAATAAAACATCTATAACTACAACTCTAACACCTATAGATACTACTAAATCAATTCCTACTTCAGTCAATAATCCTAGTACTAATTCTAATAATAATATAGGTATAAAAAATAATCAACTCATCAATAATAATGTAAGTGATTCACTTAATGCAAAAAGAGCTGCAATATTAAATAATCTTGATAATATAGGTAAATGAGGTAAATAATGCGTGTATTAGAAGATACGATTAATCTAGGCTATCTACTTGTAGAAAAGTATATGGTAGTGCCTAAGACTGGTATCATTATACCTGGCGTACAAGGACTTAGTCCTCACGCTATAGGTAAGATAATGATTGGTGAAGACAAAGGTAAGTTTGTTTTATTTCCTGCTCACGTAGGTTACGATGTTGATACTCGTTATCAGAAGCTATTATTCATACCTAAACGAGAGATTATAGCCTATGTTGAACCAGAAGAAAATGAAGACTTTGAACCTTATCAACAAATTAACCCTACTAACCCTAATGCAGAATGGGTCTAAAAGTGAAGAATTATGAATACAGAAGAATTAACAGAAGCTACAAATACTATAACACTTGATTTAAACGATATTGAAACTCTAGTTAACTTCTCAAGTGAAGTATTAATTAGACTTGCATTCTTTGGTGTACCTGATATTAACGCTAAAGAACGCAGTAAACTAGCACATAGAAATGTAGATTTACTCTGTAGTTCATTACATAAACTACTTAAAGCTAGATATAATGCCTTTATGAATGAATATGACAACCTTAAAAGTCAAATACAAGAATCAGACTCAGCTAGTACAAGTCCTGAATAAATGGGATATAAATGGTAGAGAAACAGTTAACTTACACGATGTCACTTGGAATGATGTCGGGAAACTACTTGAACTTGATGATGGGTCAGAGTGGTATACTCCTATCATTGCTTTCAAGGGTAATACCGTCCGTACTGACATCGGCTGTTTCAATAGACGAGACTTATGTACTATATCTGTAGTAAGACTCAGAGGTACTCAATACTCTGGATTATATCGCTCAGACCAACACTTAGCGGTTGTGCCTCCTTCTAACTATGAGTATCAAAGAGTTGAAGCGTTCTTTAATAATCAATTTAAGGGTCAACTATCAAAGAGGGAACTTATGATTACGCAAGAAAAACTACAAGAACAGTGTGAACGCTATAAGATAGATGATAAATGGATTATATCTCGTCTTTATGATGAAGCTCGTAATGATAAAAATAAAGGCTTTGAGAGACTTGAAGCTATAAAGATATTAGCTAGAATTATGGGTGTAGAAATAGGAAGTCCTATGCCTACTAATACAAATAGTCAACCACTATTTGCTAATATTAATGTCTTATCTATACAAGACCAAAGACGTCAACAGGTAAATCTACAGAAGGCTTATGCTCAGGCTATTGAATATACTCAAGACTTAATAGAACAAATACCTAATAAACCAGAAGAAATCATAGTAGAAGAAAAGAAAACTAAGTATAATCTATTAAATGATTGATAAACAAGATATAACTAATATGACACCTGAGCAGATATATGCTCTCTATGTAGGCTTACGCCAAGATAAAGAACTATTTGCTAAAGTTGTTATGTCTCATATAGTAACAGAGATACCTCCGTATCAACACGAATTGTATCAAGTATTAAATAAAGGCTATCAGAATTTAGCTGTTATAGCCTTTCGTGGTTCTGGTAAATCTACTATAGGTCATACTATAGATACTACACACGATATATGTAATGCTACATCACCATTTACTATCTTTATTTCTGAGACCTTAGACCAAGCTAGTGCAGACTTAATTAGTGTTCAAGACGAATTAGCAGCTAACGAACTTATTCATATGCTATATGGTAATCTAAGTGGTAATATCTGGAATAAAGAGAGTATGGAAGCAGCTAATGGTTGCTATGTAATGTGTAGAGGTACAGGCTCTAAGATACGTGGTCTTAAGTGGAAAAATCAAAGACCTACTAAGATTAAGCTTGATGATGTAGAATCAGAGGCTAATACTAACACTGAAAGACAACGTAAACTATTTTCTGATTGGATATTCACTAATGTATTACGTGCTGGTATGCCTGGTGAAACACAGTTTCAGTTTATGGGCACTATAGTACATCCAGACGCATTCTTAGCTCACGCTAAGGATATGCCTATGTTTAAAGAGCCTAATGGTTACTACTTAGAGATACCAGTTGAAAAGAATGGAATACCAGCCTGGCCCAGTAAATTCTCACTTGAATGGATAGAGAAAGAAAAAGCTAGTTATGCAGCTCACGGTAAGTTACCGCTATTCCTACAGGAGATGTATAATATACCACATTCTGGTGGTAGAGCAGCTTTTAATACTGAGATGATACATATGTTACCATATAAGTATAGACAAACTAAAGGTATTAGTTATCTTCAGTCTGATGTTAATAAGATACCACTCAATGTCTATATTGGTGTAGACCCTGCAGATAGTGCTAATGAAGCTGCAGATGATACCTGTATAACTGTAATCGGTGTATTACCAGCTAAGAATCCTAGAACAGAGCTTAAGAAAATAGTTATCTTAGATATTCAAACCTTAAAAGCTAATCCTTCTAAGGTTGTAACTGAGATAGTCAATATCTGTGATATATATAAGCCTAAGCTTATCACCTTTGAAGTTCAAGGAGGTAGACAAGCCTATATAGAACTACTTAGAACTGAGATGAGAAGACGTGGTAATTATTATGCTATCAAAGAATTTAAGACTAATGTTAATAAAAATAATAAGTGGTTATCTGGTTTAGAACCCTATATCAATCAAGGACTTATTAGTTATTTACCGTCTACACGGAATATTAATGTCTTACTTAATCAGTTAGAATGCTTTAATACTGAAACGAGAGAACACGACGACACTATTGATAGTCTATACTTAGCTCTTGAGAATGCTTATAGTCCTCAAGAATATGATGTTGATAAAGCTATTAAAGCTATTGAAGATTTAGAACACGAAGAATATAAATATCAAGCTATAAATTGGTATACATTATAGGAGATAACATATGAAGATACTATCAAGAAAATTTATCCTGAGTATATTACTTATTATTATCGCTACACTTTTTGTAGTCTGGTCTAAAGATTTACCAGATGAATTAAAACTATGTACTGGTAATCAATATACTTGGGTATTAATGGCTACTATCATATCTTATATTACTGCAAATGCTACTCAATCTGTAACTGGTTCTAGTCATACTATAAGGTCTAAGATATTTAATAAACCTATTCAAATCATAGACCAACTTAAACAACTGATAGATAATGTATTTCTATTGACTATTATAGTAATCGTCATCCTATCTATTATGGATTACTATCATATAATCTCTAATGATAATTGGTTTTATATGGTAACTACTATCGTTGGAGCTTATAATATTGGTAACGCTATAAGTAAATTAGGACCTCAAGATGAATAAAAACATTACTTCTTTAATCATAGTTATAGCTATAATCTTCGTAAGTCTAGTAATATTAAATACCTGTAAACCTAAAACTAAGATAGAAGAAGTTGAGCCTAATACTACTACTGATATAACTATACGAAATAAACCTGCTAAGATTATGTCTGTCAAACATTATGATTCTAAAACAGAATCTTATGTGAATAATGAAATAGCTACTCTAGATACTATTTTAACCTCTAATGATAAGAAAGTAAAAGTAGACTTGAATGTTAAATATGATGAATATGCTAATACCTTTGATTCAGATTCTGTTATAACTCAGTATCCTACTAAGCCTAAGACCTTAAGATTTATTGGTGCTATTGGTATTGGTACAGATATTACTGAACCTGATATAACAAAACCTAATATTGATGTGTCTGCTGGAATTAAGATTGTAGATAAATACTCAATATCAGCTTATATGAATAATGAAAAACAAGCTGGATTAAGATTTGGAGTTGACTTTTAATGACAGAAACTAATGTCACTAGAGAAGAAATAAATGAAATTAAGGCTCAGATAGCTAACATTAATAAATGCTTAACTGAGATAAATAATAATATCATAGCTCTTACTCACGCTATGGAGATACGAGACCACACTATTATAGAACAAGGTGATGTGCGCTGGGTATGTAAAAAAGACTTTAATAACGAAATAATTAATGCTTTAAATAATCCTAATATTGAAAATAGATTAAATCAATCTATAGAATCTTTCATTCGTACTAATAAAGCTAAAGACTTAATCAAACTTATATTTGATGATATAGTAGTTAATAAAAGAGATAATACAACTAAATGGTTAAACTTCTTTAAACTTGTATTCTCTATCTTAGGTACTGGACTGATTATATACTTATTTATTAATCTAAATCAAATTAAGAATATTATAGGACTTGTAAAATGAATATAATCAATAAGATAGGTACAGACTACTATCCTGAAGTAACTAATAAAGATACTATTATCTTACATTATACTGCTGGTTTATATCCAGGTTCTGAAGAAACACTTAAGATAAAAGACTATGTTAATGTACATTATCAGATATTGAAGAATGGGAATATACATAATTACATCAGTCCTATGTATTGGGCATATCATACAGGTTCTGGTGCTAAGAACGATAGAAGATTCATTGGTATAGAGATGGAATGTTGGGGTCATCTAACTCGTAAGGATAACGCTTTATATACCTGGACTAATAGAAAGATACCCTGGGATAATGTCGTAAGATGTAGACCTTTTAGAGGCTTTGAATACTGGGAGAAACTAACTAATGAGCAGATAGATTCTCTACTATGGCTTATAGAATACCTCAATGATTACTTTGATTTAGACTATAAGCACCGTCTTAAAGTTCATACTCACGCTCAATATAAGAAAACTAAACTTGATTATCCACCAGATTATCCTCAGTTAATCAAGATATGACTAAATGAATAAAATAAATATTAAACCTAATGAATCACTTACACCTAAACAAAAGACTGATGTAAGTGCTATAGTAAAATACTATATGAATAAAATAAAAATAGATGCCGAGATAAACCAAGATGAATTAATTGAATATATCCAAGAATATATTCAACAATCTGAAATCAATGGTGGAACTTGGTAAATAAATTTAGGAGAATATAATGGCCTATAACAAAATAATCATACGGCGTGGTTCTGGCGTTCCTACGACTAGCAACCTAGATAGTTACAGTTTAGGTTGGTCTACTACTAATAAAAAACTTTACATTAATGATAATGGTACAATTAGAGTTATTGCAGGACAGAATCCTGTATTTACTGACGCAGCTAATACTTTTGCAGCTGATAAAACTCAGATTTTTAGTGGTCCAGTCAATTTTACTAATACTGTAACTTTAACTACAAGTCCTACTAATAATAATGATGTTACTAATAAACAATATGTAGACAGTCAAATACAGACTTATATACAAGGTTTAGATATAAGAGAATCTGTAGTTTGTGCTACTACACCATCTCAAACATTATCTGATTGGGATTATGAAGAAGAAAATTATGAAGGTACTCTTACTTCTCCACATAATGGGGTAGGCTCAATAGATGATGTAACATTTACTCAAGATATGCGAGTCTTAGTTAAGAATAGACCTGGTGATTTATATAATAATATTTATACTGTTCAAACAGTAGGTGATGCTACACGACCAGCTAAATTGAGACAAGTAGAAAGCTTTGATTCGTTAGATGCTGGTATATTTGTTTTTGTTGAACAGGGAACTATTAATCAGAATACAGGATGGGTTATATCACAGGTTAGTCCTGGTGAAAATAAATGTATTTGGACACAATTCAGTGGTGCAGGTGCTCAAGCCTTAGCTACTTTATCTGATGTTACATTAACTACTCCCGCACGTAATCATATACTCTATCATAATGGTACTAAATGGGTTAATCTAGCTGGTCCATCTACATCTTCTGAAATATTAAAAAAGGGTGTTACTAATTTAGAATGGGCTAAATTAGAATTAAATGACATAAATCTTTTTAATCTTACTAATGTTCAAAAAGGTGATATTCTTTGGTATGGTGGTAGTGAATGGAAAAATTTAACTCCTCCATCTACAACAGGTAAAATACTTAAAACTACTTCTACAAATAAAGATATTGGTTGGGACACTATTAATCTTGAACAATCTGTTACTCCTACATCTGGTAACGGCAGTAAATTAGTAGCAGTTAATTCTGATGGTACTGCATTTACTTATACTGATACTATAGACGGGGGTACTTGGAGTTAATTATGAACGAAGATACATCTACGATTGACTTTGAACAATTTATTAAATGGTATGGAGAACAAGCTCTTAGAGTTAGACAACTAGAAGAGCAAACTAATACTCTTATGATTAGAATGAATGAATCAAGTAATAGTGAAGCTAATCTTTTAGCTGAAATATCTCAGCTTAAATCTGAGATATCTAATCTTAAAACTACTATTACTAAGAAAGACTTAGATATAACTAACTTATCTAATACTATTAATGAAAAAGAGAAAGAATTAAGTAATCTTAAAACTAAGTCTACTAATAATGAATCTGAATTTAATCAACTTAAACAAGAGCTATATAATGCTCAAGTAGAAATCAATAATTTAACTTCTGAATTAGAGAAAATTAAGAATCTTATAAATGAGAAAGATAGAGTTATTACTGATAAGGAAGCTGTTATCAATAGTCTTAATGCCACTATAGCCGAGCTTAATAATCAGATCGATAACTTCAGTAAGAACATTATGATGTCTACTATTAAAGATAATTCTCATCCTAAAACTATTAAGAAGAAAACTAAATAATATGGCGTGGTCTACTCCGCTAAAACTACTTGTAAAGAGAGCTACTGCTGAGTTATGGGAAGAAGATAATCCTATTCTTTATGAAGGTGAATTAGGATTAGAGACTGATACAGGTTATGTTAAGATAGGAAAAGGTAATACTTGGTCTAATACAACCTATCTTATTAAGCCTACACAGTCAATGCCGAGTGGCATAACACCTAGCAACTCTCAAGTAGGTACCTCTATAGAGTATGCAAGAGCAGACCACCGCCATAGTTTTCCTACATATGACAAACTTACTCAAAGTTGTTTATCAACTGAAACTAAATTTAGAGATTTTGCTTTAACTGAAGACTATGAACTTTACAATAACTTAAAATATGATTCTAATGACAAACTTATTTCTGCAGAAATTAAATATCCTAGTGGTAATATAGGTACTGTCTTTGTAGAAAGATTTGGTGATTATCAAGAACATTATCATTTTAGTTTCCCTGACCAAATTCGTTATTGTAAACTTATTAAAGTCTATAATTCTAATAATAAGCTTATAGATAAATATATAGATAATACAGGAATTATAATCTCTACTAATCTTGTTCCTTTTTCTGTTAAATATGGTGCTAATCCCGATAAGTCAGCTAATACTGGTTATCAATCTATTTTTATTTATAAATCTGATACTACGCCTACTTATATCTCTTGTGGTCCAAAACTATTGGTCAGTAGTGATGATGATGATTATGTATCATCACTTACTATAACTAGTCAGGATGATAGTATTATTTATATTAAACTTAATTATACAGAACTTGGAACTACTACAGATTATCTGGCTATATCAGGCATAGGCTGTCAAGATATAGTTATACCTATAGATATTTATATTGGTAATGGTACATCAGCTAATCCATATCCTGTAGCTTGTCCAGCTCAACTTAATGATGTCCGTAATGGATTAAGTAATTATTACCTTCAATTATGTAATATAGCCTTAGACCCTAATACTCATTTTCCATCTATAGGAATTTACAATAATACATTTCGTGGTTCTTATGATGGTAATAATTATAAAATAACGGGTTTTTTTGAGAATACTTATAATACCGATACAGATGGAACTGGATTATTTGGTGGTGTTTCTGGAACGGGAACATTAAAAAATATCTGGTTATATGGTAAAATAGATATTCCTTCTTCAATTTCAATTGAAAGAATAGGTTTATTATGTGGATTTAATTGGAATACTACTATTAATTGTCACGTATTTGGTTCTATTAAATGTAGAGGTAATAGAATTGGTGGGCTTAGTGGAGAATTATCATCAGCTTCTGGTTGTTCTGCAGAAGTAGATATAGAAGGATTGTCTGGAAGCACCTATATTGGTGGATTAGCAGGAAGTATTAGTCTAACTAATACATTTACTAATAATTATTCTAAATGTAATATTAGGGGATATGGAACCTATATCGGGGGATTAACTGGATGGAAATACAATAATAATTTCAAATTTGAAAATTGTTATTCTCAATCTGTAATCAATATGACTTCTGCTACTGCAGTTGGTGGATTTGTAGGTAAAGATGATTGTATTAAAACTACTGGTAATTATTATTATTTTAATTGTTATGCAAATACTACTATACTTGGTGCAGGAACTTCTATTATTGCGGGAGTAGCCACTATTACCACATCTTTAGTATTTATAGGAGCTGCAAGTGCAGCGACCCTGGCTCCCCTGATATTTTCGGGAGCATTTACATTGGGCTCGGTAGGACTTATAGCATCCGGAGTAAAAAAACAGAGACTATATGAGAGGGCTAAAAAATATAAGACTCTTTGTAGTGAAAAGATGTACTGTGCAGTGGATGATATAGCATCAGCCACAGGAATGGAACAAAAAAAGGTAGTAAAAGATATTAAAAAGATGTTGGAAAAAGGATTCTTTCCTGAGGGTTATCTGGATGATGATGCTACTACCTTAATGATTTCCAAAGAAGTATATGAGCAGTATCTTAAGGTTAAGGAAAACAGTGTTGCCATAAGTGAGGCAGAAGCAGAGGCAGAAGAGCTTTATCTGGACGAAAAGCAGCAGTCAGAGCTTAATGCTATGATGAGTGAGGGACAAAAGTACATTGAAAGGCTAAGATATCTGAATGAAGAGATTGTGGGAGAAGAGTTCTCAAACAAGCTAAACATTACAGAGGGGCTTTTAAATGATATTTTTGCAAGGGTAAGGCAATATCCTGAGCAGATGAAAAACTGTCATAAGCTGATGGATTATCATTTGCCCACCATGGTTAAGCTGGTGGAAGCATATGTAGAATATGACAAGGTAAATGTACCGTCAGCTCAGATAATAAAAGCAAAGGAAGAAATAGAAAAGACCACTGATATTATAAATCAGGCATTCACGGAGCTTTTAAACAGGCTGTTTCAGGACTCGGTATGGGATGTGACGGCTGATGCAAAGGTACTTAAAACTATGCTGACCCAGGAGGGATTGGCAAAGGATATGGTTGTAATCGACTAGAGAAATTCAGGAGGTAATAAAATGGCAGAAGAATTGATTGTAGCCCATGTTGGCGCTATAGGTCACATCGGCGTACTTCAGCCAGGATAGAATAGCCCCGTACGAAGCGGAATTGTGGTTCGAGGACAACCTCGTCAATCCCATGGCATACAGGCCTTCCACGTAGGCATCGCCGCAGATATATCTCATCGTATGCGGCAAAGTCGAATCCTCGTTGTCATCAGCATACAAAAGCACGGAGATGCCTACCTGCTTCAAGTTGCTGACGCAGCTGATGG
>ERZ1026800.1438-NODE-1438-length-15102-cov-2.733088_pt1 | contig 15102 bp, 31 predicted proteins | sample MGYA00520873_ERZ1026800 | MGnify/ENA primary metagenome ERZ1026800 (study PRJEB33270, sample SAMEA104284475) | anaerobic digester metagenome | biome: Anaerobic digester microbiome; feature: mesophilic sludge digester; material: Anaerobic digester biomass...
GCGATCAGGCAAGTACATGAGCTTGCCAAAAGCATAACGATTGCAAAAATAAGTAGCTTTTTCATTTCATTATTTGTTTGAAGTTATAAGGATATTTCTTTAACCATTCCGTAAGTTCTGGGTGATTAATTTCATCCAAAGTTATGAATCTTTTTTGAGCGAACCACTCTGTCCGGTGAAATATATCTTCTCCGGTCTGCATACATCTCTCTATATTTTCGCGGTTGTTCACATCGGGAGTATTAACCTGCTGTTCTGAAAAATGACTGAGTTTAGACATAATCATCTCCGGAGAACCCAAAAATGAATAATGCCAGCCCCCGTTCAGTATCGTAGTTTCACCCTGACCCCTGCGATCTCTTATCCACTGAGGCGACGGAATGAGTTTCTTTTTATAGACCATACAACCATCCCAAGCTTGAGCAGCGAGACAATTCACGTAGTAGTAAAATAATCTCTGTCGCATAGCAAAGCACTGATGACCTTTTGCTATTCCCTCTAAAATGCCGTCAGGGTTCGGAATTTCATCTTCATCAGAGATAATGATGTAATCATCCGGTCCGGCTTCAGCATAACCCTGTGCGATCAGGTTTCGGTTATCTACTTCCATTTGCCTTTCGTCCTTAAACGGCAAACTTTCAACTGCTATATGGATTATCTTCGGAAGATACTTCTCAAATAAATGCCGGTTATTGTCAAAATGCAGAGGTTTCGGAGCGTTCATGTGCGTTCTCCCCATTTCGACAATCACAAACCTATCAACCACACGGTCTAAGGTCATCAACCGCAGTTCAAGTAATTCAAGATTCTCATAAAACATAAAGCAGTCGTAAATCATAATATATCCGCTTTTATAATAGCATTAGAAATCTCAATTAAGTTATTTAAATATTCATATTCTTTCTGATTTCTTGCATTATCTCTTTGGGTTTCCCATTTAGACACTGATTTTTTTAATAATTCAATATTTAAATCTAATATGTTTTCGATCTTTTTTTCATTAATAGATACTTGTTCCCCCTCCAAATATGCTTCAATATGCTCAATTAATAATTCAGTAAATCGCTCAGGTTTATACCTATTTCGGTTATCTATCAAATATCTTATCATAAATCAGGTGTTATTACATGAACCGCACGATAGTCAGCAGACTTTTGCAGTTCAAGGTAGGTTGTATAATTACGGTTCACAAGTTCCTCAGTAATCTCATAAGGCCGGTCATGCCACTGATGATAAACAAACGGATCATCTATAAATTCAAATCTCAATCCCAGGTTCTGAATCTGATGTTTGAACATATTGTCCTCATAAGCTATCCCTTCCCAAAGTCGCTCATCCATGCCATTCAGTTTGCGAAGGTTCGCAGCGGTCATTGCATTGCAGAAGTGAAATCCCAAAGGCCGGTAAACAGAATGATTGTACCATGAGCTTTCGTCGTTAAACTCTGCGGCTTTATTGTTGAGTGTGATCCCTGGTTCTTCTCCGTGACCCAAAGAATAACAAGCAAAGGATAACACTGTTTCATCTGTCACCTTTCGTGCAGCCGTCAGAATATCGCCTGAGTGCAAACACTCGACGTTCTGAATTATGACAATCTCAGGATCATATTTCAATGCCTGAATGAATCCCAGATTAAAAGGAACACAGGTATTTCTCCATGTCTTATTCGTTACCCTCACCACTTCAACTGAAAACGGCACTTCCGGCAGTCTTATTTCTTCGGGTGATCCGTCGTCAACAACAATGAACACAAAATCCTCATCCTTATACTGACAGAATGAAGCAAGTGTTTTTTCAAGTTGCATCTGGCGTTGGAAATATGTAGCTACGATTGCAATCATGAGGCGAACATTGGCATTTGACAAAGGAGATAAACGTGGCAGTCCGCCATATTACGCAGGTATGTTTCCATCAAAAACCGTTTCTTTGTTTTTGCGCTCACATTGCAAAGTTAAACAAACGGAATTTAAAAACAAATATTGTTCTGCTGTCATTGGTTGCCTCCTTTTAATCTCGTTTCTTTCCGGTGTTCTTTGTCATAATTGTTGTGGCACTTTTGGCATAATGCACGAAGGTTGTCATCAGAACAATTCTCCGGCGTATGGTCAAGGTGAGCCACAGTAAGGATAACGGTTGCGCCCGTTTCGGGGTGAGGCTGATGATTCTCCACCCCGCAAAACTCACATCGGTTATGCGCCCTCGCTCTTATGTGTCGTGATATTGCCTTCCAGTTAGGCGGGTAGCGGTGTTTGTTTTCAGGTTTTATCGGCATCCCTCACCTCCTTTCATCTCTCGGTTAGTTTACCATGATTTCAAATTGAATCCATTATACATAACCCACATGCAGCATGGGATACTACATATTAAGCAACATACGCCTGCAAAGGTACTTGCCAAAATAGTCTCTGGTGCAAGTAATAGCATAATACCAATCTCTATTGTTGCCATAGAGCATAATCCTACGACTAAATAGAATATGAATTTTATCCATGTTTTCATTATCTCTCTGTGTTTTTATTTTCTATCCACGGTTTTATATGTTTACCTTTAGTGTACATATAACATAGTTAGCAAACATATTAAAGACCGTACTGTTCCTTAATTCTATTTATAACCCATTCTATTTTACAATGTTTCAAAAGCCACTTATCTATTTTTTCGGGGAAATTAGATATAGGTCTTTCGTTTTTGTCATATCCGTTTCGTGGATATAAATAATTGCTCGGCAAAACATCTTTGTAGGTTATATTTCTTTTGCGTATAATGCCTTTAATTGTTACCATATCGTAATCATAAGCAACTTTAATTGGCTTTTGATTTTCAATTAACCATTTTTTAAACTCATTGTATTGTTTTTGAGTTCCGTAAATTTTATCTATTCCTGCCATTTTTTGTTTTTTAATTTATTAATAATACGTTTGCTAACATTGTATTGGTTGCATTAAAACGACAACCAATACCCATCGTTATGCGTCAGCTTATGACAGGACGCAAATCAATTTTGTAGTTATGAAATTCAAAGTGCCAATCTTCAATCGGGTAAAGGCTTCTTGCTAATTTGACTTTTTCAGGCGTATTTTCAATATTTGCGTGAACAATACTAAAAGCTCTATATTCTAAAGCCTTTACCGAGTGGATAGAGAAAAAAGCCGAACGCATAACAGCAATTTGGCAAGATGCGGGTTTTTGTTCTTCGTTTGACATATTCGTGTTTATTTAAAAATTATACTTCGTTTGTGGCTTGTGTGGTAAAAGTCCCGCACCTCGCCAAGCTGCGGCACGTTATCGGCAACCTTAAAGATGAGCATCTTCGTCTATTTGAATTACCGAATTACCATCAACTAAATGAACTTCTTCTTTCTTTAAAGCCATTTCGTTACCCGAATCGTAAGTTCTTTCTAAAAAACATTCCCGATTTAAAATGTAATGATATTTTCCATCATTTGAATAATGATAAGTTCCTTCAACCCATTCACCAGTTGAAACTAATTTTGCTTTGAATAATGCTTTCATTGTTTTATATTTTAAAAATTAATAATTCGATTGATAAAGGCAGGCGATAACACGGTATATAGGTAATGTGTTTTTTTTGTTGTTCAATCATTTGTTCTCGTATTTAAGTTTTTACTATTTTGATAGGGTAGTGCTTCGTATTCCCACACTACCCATACACATTTCGTTAGTGGCAAGGCTATGACACCACCGACCAACCATCATCCCACCACCCTTGTTCTTTTTCATTTAAAAAACACACATCTGGTAATTGATAATCATCATGAGTGAACCAACAACCATTTTTATAGTAGAGATATTCATCATCCATAAAGGAACGGTGTCTTATTTTTTTACCTTCAATCATTGCAGCATATTTAGCTTGAATGAGAGAAAGCCCAGCCACTAACACATTATTTGCGTCAGTGGGGGTGTTGTTTTTCAAATAATCGTTTTGCATATTATTAAAGTTTTGTTTTTAAATAATCCCCACCGAACGCAAATAATCGTAACGTTATAGGGCATTTCAATCCATGCCCCAATCTGGTGTATCAAATTTAAAATCCCAATCATCTTGTATATTAAACCCAACCGACCTATCATATTTTGTTGGTTCTACAATTTCATAATGAAATGGTTTACCACTTTTTTCAACTAGTTTTTTTTCATTGGCAGTTCCTTTGCTTTCTCCATCGTGAATGATGATAAAATAATCTGCTTCGGATATTATTTCTTTACTTCGTTGTTCAAATGCACCCCGCAAATACTGCATATTTAAAAAATGTAGTTGTAGCGGATAGCCATAATCTTTACAAACTCTTTGGGCTACCTCTGAAACTCCCTGTGGTTCTTGGCACGTTATAATCATTGTTGCATTTAACTCTTTTATCTTTTCAAGTATTATCGTTTTAATCCGCTCATCTTTTAATGTCCTTGAGCCAAATATTCCCACTTTATAGGGTTTTATGTTACCTTTCAAATATTCCCTGCTGTCAAAATTTAGTATCATTATGTTTCAATTTAAAACGCCCTATAACAAAGGCTAAAAATAAGCAGGGCGTATGTGCTTAATCAAGCCTGTGAGCTTCATTTTATCATTCGTGTAGGCTGAAAGGGTGTCGCTCGTTATCCCTGCCTATTCTTAGCCTCGACCGTTCAATTTTCCCAACCAAATATAGCACAATAATTTAGCTATGTCAAGTAGCTGTTAATAATTTGATTTTGTCATACATATACATGAGTTATGGTGCATTTACCAAGTACGAAAGTCAGGTGTTTCAATACCGAAGTCTTTTAATTTTCTGTTTATTCCATCAATTGTGCTTTTGCCTACATTTCTAAATTTCCTTAGTTCAAATATATCTGTTGATAACAGTTCGCCAATAGTTTTAATATTTGCCGCCATCAAACAGTTCAGTTCCCTTGTGTTTAATCCTAAAATTAAAATACTTCTTTTGTCAGATTCAACTTCTAATTCTTTTATTTTTTGTCTTTCTTGTTCCTGATACTTTTCAATAATATCAAGAGCGTTCAATACTTCTTCTTTTGTAATCATAATAAAAACGCACCATAACATTGTATAAAATCAAGTGGGGTTATGTGCTATTTTTGACCACTTCGGCTGTTTAATTAAGTTTATGCATGTCGGAACGTGTTTGCCGTTCAATTCCCACCTGCTTTTATACTTTGCCGTTAGGCAACATTTACAACCTAACAAAATAAATCCAACAAGAAAAGAATCCTAAATCGAATGATAACATATACTTCCATCCACTTATTCCTGTTGTCTTACAAAAACCGAATCCAATATTAAACGACTTCCAATCGAAATAATAATGAAAACGTTGCCTAACACCAGATAAAAGCAATTTTGCACAAGCATCTACGCTATAATTAACTTTTCTGTAAGTATTGGCTGCTATTCTTTCTATTACTTTACTTTTCATACTGCTGTTATTTTTTACGTTAGCGGTAATAAAACCCATTCTCTCGCACAGCGGAATCATAACCTTTATTAAACCCTTCTTGTACTCCATAATAGTAAGCCTCGCGTTGCCTTTCTTGCTCTTTATCCCTCTCGCAATCTGGACAATAATATTCTTTTCCTACCCAATTACGGGCAAGTATTTCTAAATCTGTAAATGGTATTTTAAATAATGTAGTCTCTATCGGACAATCATATTGTACCATCTCACCCCCACAATCAGGGCATAATTTACTACCGCATAAAGGCTTCCTGCGTATTTTAGCGGCAATTCTTTTAATTAAGTTTTTCATATTTGGTTTGTTTTATTTTAGGTTAGCAAAATAATAACTCATTTATCACACAGTAATCTCGAAGTAGTAATGACCGCCAGCCTTCCTCATGACGTATTGCATTTTGAAGTGCGTAAGCCAAATATTGGATAGAATGGCTGATATGACTTCCTCGTTTCCACTCCATCCGCCAGTATGCAATTCAAGTTTTATCTTACCCTTATACTTTCTGTGTAATACAAAGCCCCAATCGGCCATGTACCAACCATATGGAAGTATTTCGCTGACAAACTTCAGCAAAGGTAAGCTATTATCTGGTATGTAATTCCTGATGAATTCCAGCCATTCTTCTGTCGGATAGCCGTTTACGTCCAATAACACATCAGGTGGCAATAGTTTTTGGTTTGTTTCTTCCGATTCCATACGAATTGAATTTTATTAGTTTAAACTAAACTTGTTATAGATAATTGTTATGTGGCATTAAAGCGTGTAAGTTCTTTATCCACAATTTTTAATTCAACTTCAAAGTAGTTAATATTGTAAACAACTCTATCAGGTGTAGCGTTATATCTATTTTCTTTCCAAGCAGAAATTGCACATAAAACATAAGATCTTCTGGTTAATAACTGCTCTTTAGGTTTTCCAACAATATCGTGTTTAAATGGGTGATTTTTTTCAGTAATAACGCCACATAACAATGCGTCATGGGCCATTGGCTTAGTGGTATCATTAAAGTTTATTTTTTGTTGTTGCATTTGTCTATTTTTTAATTGTAAATTTAAATCTATGTAATTAACGTCGTCATTATCTATCAAATTCATATCTATCAAATTTAGTAAATAAGGTTAACTAATCATCTCTATCGCCTTGAATATAGCATATGCCACCTGTGGAACTATAGCATTCCCGTAAGCTTTTACACTTTCTGTTCTCCATTTAGGAAAGGTAATTCCGTCCAGTCGCTCGGAAATCCCATCATCTCCGCTACAAATTGGGGGTTGAGTTGGGAAGTTTTCCCAGGTTGATTGAAGCGATCTGGCAAACTGTTCGTTTCGTTTCTTCCGCTCCTCTCCAGTGATTCTGACGTCCTTGCTCCTTTGTAATCCCTCGTTGTTGGGGTCGGAAGCAACCCCCTCTGGTATATAAATCCCGTTGCAACTTCCTGTGCCAGTGTTCCGCTGTTGCCAAACGTCTGCTCCTTCTTGCTTAATTTCTCCGTGTAGGCATCGGCAGTAGTTGGTGTTTTTAGCAACAATCCACACCCTGTTCCTTTTGTGCGGGGCGTTGACACCTGCAGCTGGAAGTACAAGCGTCTGTGCTTCGTAACCATCAGCCTCCAAGTCAGATAGCACCTGCTCGAGTACCAGTCCGTTGCTCCAACTAAGCAAGCCATGAACATTTTCACCCACGACGTAGTCTGGTTTAATCTCTCGAATTGCTCTAAGCATTTCTGGCCAGAGGTAGCGGTCATCCTCTGTGCCTCTGCGCTTCCCGGCAACAGAGAATGGTTGGCAAGGGAAACCCCCGGTAAGAATGATTGGTTGTTTTCTCCATCCTTCCCCATATCGTTTAGTAAGTTCAGCGTTAACTGTTTCATAGGTAAGCGTTTTAATGTCTCCATGATGATAGGCATCTGGCCAGTAATACTTTAGTACTCGCTGTGCGAAGGGATTTATCTCACAGGTAAGATAGGTTTGCCACCCCATCCACGACGCTGCGAGACTAAACCCACCTATTCCCTCAAATAGTCCAATGTGTATCATGCTAAGCAATAACTTTCCTATTTATTGCCATTTCCAGCTCATCGGCGTTGGTAATGTCGAATACGCTATCCTCACCTATCAGCATCTCACTGCTCTTAATTTTTATAGATGACAGCTCGCAATAGCTCTCGGTTTCATCTATACCGTTCACGTTATGTCTTATTTCCACCCTGTTTCCATAGGCTGCGTAAATCGTTACCAGCAGCTTGATAGGGTTTTTCTCCTCGATGGTGATTTCGTACTCGTAATCACCTTCACCCAGTGCATCACGCCTAAACCGCTCTGCAATGGTCTCGGCGTATAGTTCAATTTCCTTTTTGTCAAATGTTATTTTCATGGCTTTAGGTTTTAGTGTTACTATTATACTATCTAAATCGATTTAGATTTTGTTTAGTTACATTATTTCAGAACGGCAACCTCTTATCATTGCCGTTAATGGTTATGTGGATGTATTCCCCCATAATGCGGCTAAACACCCTCGCCCCGTAACGCTGCGTTATCTGCTCCAGCGTTAGATTGGTAGTCAGCACGGTTAGCAGCCCACGGCTATACCTCTCCTCAATCATATATGCCACGCTATCAATCACGTTGCCGTAGTTGTTAACAATGCTCTCCGTTCCGATGTCATCAACCACCAGCGTGTTATGCATCTTCCCTAATTTTTCAAACCGCTCAAGATCTGTGGTTGCAATTGTCGCCACCTGCCTTGCCGTCGAGTAGCGCAGGGTAATATCCACCAATTGCCCCCTGTATATACCCCGAATATCATCTATTAGGGAATATCCGCAAAGCGCCTTAACGAGCGTTGTCTTGCCCACTCCTGGCGAACCCATGAGTAAAAGGCTCTTGTTCGGGTTAATGACCTCGTAGCTGCAGGCGTGCGTCCACCTAATTAGCAGTTCTATTTCCCTTTCCAGCGTTCCGTCGTATTTCCCCCCTGTGTACATTTTCAGAATTTCAGTAAACGCCCTCTTAGCGATGTCCATTCGGTAAGGTTTGTATGCTATTCGTTCCATGGCTTATGATTTGTATTGGTTTAGGTCAATTTTAGTCCAGTCGATTTTCTTCCACTCGCTTTGCGGTATGTTGTTACGCTGGCAGTAGTTCATCTTGGCAATCGCTTCGCTATAGTCGGTTGACGTGCGAAGGTCTTTAACCTCGGATAGCCTACCATTACCCCCGCTGCCGTTTTTTCCATTTCCGTTAATTCCAGCGTGCATGAACGCCTCATCACGGAATTTTTGGTTTTTAAAAAAGAACTCGGTTAGTTTCAGGTACTTGGTATCGCTCACCGATGCGATGTATGCAGGTAACCTCTCGATAATGGCTTGCCTTTCGTCATCGGTAAGCCTATTATACCAGTATTCGCGGCAGTACTTCATGTTGCTATGGCGTTCTACTGGATACATACCCCAGAACCTTTCAAAACTTCCGTCGTCATTTTCTTTTTTGGCGCAACTTTTTTCTTTTTTCTTACTTGGTTTAGTCTCTTCATTTTTTTCAAAAATCTGACATATATGTTTATTATTAATAATATTATTTATCTCTTTATTATATTCTTTATTACTATCTATATTATTATTATTATATAATATATATATGTCAGTTTGCCTGTCCAAATTTTGGTCAGGCAGATTTTCGCCTGAAGTTACAAAATCGCTGAAATGCCCATTATTACTAATATTTCCGTCGGTATCTATATTTTTTTCAGTTTCGCAAAATTCAATTTGCTTGTCCAATTTTTGGTCAGGCATCTGGTCAGGCAGATTTTGCTTGTCCAATTTTTGGTCAGGCAGAATTTCGTGCTTGTCCAATTTTTGGTCAGGCATCTGGTCAAGCAGGTTGTTTAATCCTACCACGATGGTCATATACTGATTTTTTGCCTTCTCAATTACCTTTATCAGGCCCAACTGCTCAAGCTCTGAAATAGTCTTGCGGAATGTCTTGCCGTTCATGATGCCTGCCCTTGCCATTACCATATCCGATGGTAGCGGTAATGTTTCGGGATAGCCATTGCGTTCAAAGTGCCGAAGAATTACCGTGTATAGCGCAATGTGAGTAGGCCTCAACCTTCCAGCGTAACCATCAATGGCCAAATCGAGCCTGTTTACAAAGCTGGTACCACTCATAAATATGTTGGATTTTGGCATAAATGAAAAGCCGTGAGGCTAAAACATACCCGCCAAGGTAATGAGATTTTTTGCCCCACGACTTTCCCCGCTAAGCGGGTGTATAGTAATTCAATACGTTCTGCTGTCATACCTTGGCGGTTTTATTTAGCAAATATAACAATATTTTTTTAATGTCAACACATTTTGGGAAATATTTACAACCCATAACGTATTTTTCCCACGACCTTATTATTAACAACCCTGTAAATGGGTAGTTTATAACCATGCCTTGCCATCTCCTTCTGTATTCTCAAGGCGTCATCGAGGGTGGTTTTTATCCCGCCTATCTCGTAGTAGGTGTTGCACCGCTCCTTTTTCACGACAAATAGCCGTTTGAATACCATCACCCCGACAGCGGTTGCCACTACGGTAAGCGGAATGGCATACAGTAGAATTACTCCTATTTCTCTCATGGCTTTTCGGTTTTAGGTTTAGTTACCTTCTCGATGAAGTAGCCGTTGATGTACGCGGATTGCTTCTTTCGTAGCCCAAACTCAGTCGCTAACTCTCCGTAATGGCAACCGATGTAATTGGCAACGTCCCTCGCATTGCTAAACGTGGCTACCTCTTTGCCCCGTGTTACCCTATACCTTATCATATTTTGTTGTGTTATACAGATGTTCAACTCTATCATTTAACTCTATAACAGGTGTATAACCTGTTTCCAGCAATTCATTATACTTGTTTACCCCATAGATTACCGACGCATGGTCGTGACAGAATAGCCTACCTATGTGGGTGGTCTGGTATCCCATGCGCCTCAGGTACTTGTAGCAGGCGAAGCGTTTTAAAACTATGCTTTGCGCCCTGCTTCTCGATATGGCATCCTCATAGGATAGTTTAACGGCATCGAGTGCTAAACGGAAGTGATTATCCGGGTACTCGCAAACCGTATCATTTAGCTCTGGTACCATATGCCTAGGCCTTGCGCTCATCAGCTCATCGATGAACTGCGTTTTGTTGGTCTCAAGTGCATTTTCCAGGATGTTAGTAGTCATACGGGAATACCTTTTTACGTCCGTTTTCCTCAACCTCCTTCTCGCTCTGGTAACCGTCACAGACGGCGTAGGCGTAGTCGCTATCGCAGTGCGTGTTTGTATTTAATGGGTCGTAACACTCGCACCACGTGCAACCGCATGGCAGGTCTATGCCTGCCACACGGTAATTTTCGTTATTACTCATTTCCAGCTTCATTTGCATTCTCGTTTTCAGGGTTATCAATGTATATAATATCATCATCGCTTTCAATGCTTTGTATTACTGCTTGGTCAACCTTTATTGCCCGCTGCATGTCAACGGATAGTAGCCCATACTTGCTAAGTAATCGCTTGAGTACTGTTTTTTGCGCCATGCCATCGAAGTTCTTCACCCATAGACTGTCAGCCTTGCCGTACATCTTACTGAAGCGTTTGGCATGCTCCTTCACCTCATCAACCGTCATATACATCGCCTTTCTAAACCCATTAACCAGTTCTATGTAGGCTACATAACCTACCACATTGTTTCCGCTTCGCTCGCTTTGTAGAACGACTTCGCCAGTCAGGATGTCGTGGCTAACCAGCTGCCCTTCGTAAACTGTTGAGACGTTAATGGTACGGTATTGCCCTGAACGCAGGGCTAACTGGATAAGCCCTTTATACCCGATTTGAAACTGCGCCTTGTTGGCGTAGGGTACAATATAACTATACCCCAGCGTTGCGTCTATTGGAAGCCTTAATGCAATCGCCTGAACCGCTGCAGCCACAATGCTCTTGGGTTCGCATTGCTGTAGCTGCTTGTTGGAGTTGGCAATATGCAGGATGGTTGACACCCACTGCTCGGCATTTTCCCCTACCAGTTTTTGCAATCGTGCCATAACGGCTTCACTCTGCAGGTACTTGTTCAGGTCTGCTGCCTGATTTTGCTTCTGGATGCTCGCCTGCATAGAGGCTAAAGCATCGCTTTTTTTAATCTCATTCATATTCATAGCTTTAAAGGTTAATTGGTTATTTAATAATGAATTTACGAGCCTTACTTTCCTTTGCCACCTTTAGGTAGATGTCAGGGTGTTCTTCCTTGAGCTTTCGGGTATCTACCCGTGCGCTCGAGTAGCTCCGCCATGTGGCTATCAGGGTAATGCCGTCATATAATTCTGTGGCGTCCCCGATATGGAGCTTAACCTGCTCCTCGAGCTTATCCTTTTCTTCCTCGAGCAATTTGATTTGCTCCTTTAGCTCCTTAATCCTGTCGATAGCCACCTTAACCTCATCGGTGGCTTCGATTTGTACAAGGCCGTTTGGCTCTGTTTTTTCATAATCTGCCAGCAACTTTAGCGGGGCTTTGTTTCCCACAACATACTCATTCCACCACTCGATGAGGTAATCGTTCTGTTTCTGAACAAACTCCTCGTCGTAATCCACGGCTATTTCGCCGTAAAATCTACTATCGAGTACCAAGTATGCCAGCACTGCTTTCCTTGCACCCGTGCAGTACATGTTATGCTGTACTTGGCAGTAGTATTCAAGCGGCATTCCATCCCACTGGGAATAGGCCGCAGTGGATACCGTTTTAACCTCTAACAGGTGTAATACTCCGTTTTTATGGTATAGCCCGTCGGGATGGCACTTCAAAAACTCAACATCCGACGTGTATAACTTATTGTTGTCATACACATTAACTCCGTTTGAGTTTTCAAAATGTTTGATTACTACTGGTTCGAGCAACCTTCCCCACAGCATGGCAGGGTTATCATACTGCCTGCTGCCGTTTACCTTGCTTTCCCACACTTCGTATGGCGTGCGGTACTTGCTAAGTCCAAGAATGGCGGCCACGTCAGAACCGCCAATGTAACTATTCCTGTTCATATCTCCTTCTTATTAGCATGTTTAATGATTCAAAATCGCAATCGATTTCATCACCCCACAGAATTAATTGTCCGTCGAGCGAAAATGCCTCGATTTTTACAACCTCACCCGCCGAGCAGGTAAGGTTTAGGTAAATTGTTCCCATGTGCACTTTGTTCTCGCCGTTCAGGTTCTTAACCTGTTCTGCGATGTGGGAGTACTCCCACCCCTGAACTTGTAGTAACATAGCTTTAGTTTTATCGGCACGGTTAACGCTGACCACGTGCCGTTCAGCTTGTTACGTTAATACCAATTTAATGTCTTTTTAACTATACCATCTTTCATGGCTTGTTCAGATGTATAGACGTCAATGGTTGAACATTGTTTTATTGGTTTTCAGTTAGCTCAATCACATAGTTGTCATTTGATATACTGCCGTCAAATTCTTGCAGAGCCTTGGTGATTTCGTCGAAGGTCATCGCCGTTAAGGCGCTAAGGTAAACATGCAGGTAGGTTTTCACGTTAACCAGCAACATGTGGTCGTCGATACTTGGGGCCAAGAAGTATGTTAACTCCTGCCCTTTCCTTTCCCCATATTTTGTTTTAATCAGGGAAAACCTTTTCATTTCACTTTTCATGGCGTTATGATTTATTTGGTTAATGATTTACCTCATTGATGATGGCAGCTGTGCCCTTCTGTGCTTCTCGATGAAGGCATCGTAATCGCCAAGGTTGTTGTAATTGCTTTCAATGTCAAAACATAACGACCGGTTAAGAATTTCAACCTGCTTTGGGCTTACCTTGCCAGTTTCTAAAACTGTTCTTGCCACCTTAGCGGCGAAGTCATTACCCTGGGCAACCCTATTCAAATCCCAAAGGGTGATTTCCTCGTTGCTTGCAAGGGCTAACAGCTCGTTTGCTTGCTCCTCGTTTAAATCAAAGCAGTGCATCAGCTGCTCCTTTGTCCAGTTCTGTGTTTTTAGCTGTGTTCTCATGGCCTTTTGTTTTTAATTTGTTAGTGTAAAGGTACATCGTAATTGAAGACGATGCAAATTATTTGAGTTAATTAGTGTTAAATTAAATGTTAAAAATAAAAGGTGCAAGCAACCCGCCTGCACCTCGCAACTAACTAAACCTAAAACCTGCCATGAAAACGAACGCAATATACTACTTTTTGCCTTTGAAGGCAAGTTTATTGATGTAATAACCCCCGAAAAAGAATGCAAGTATCATAATAAACGCCGTGTCAAGCTCTATCTGCTCTGCAACCTCTACCAATCTGCTCGCTGTTGCGTCGTAACCGATTGCGTATAGCAGTAGCACTGCGACCGCAATACAAACGTATAGCGTTATTATTACAACAGCAATGTAGCGCCTTGTAACGCTTCTGTCCGTGCTTTCATCAACCGTTGCCTCTACGTGCTTAGCAAGGTTCTCGGCAAGCTCAGCGTTTAACTTCGCACGCTCCTGGTTAGTGAAGTTAAGGTTGTCAGCCGACTTGGCTACGATGTCAATAGCCTTATTGACGTCGATAGGTTTTGTGAATATTTTTCCTAATATGCTCATAGGTCGTTTAATTTAATTCTCGTTGTCCCATTCTTGTCTATCTTAAGCAGCTGGAAACGGTTGCGTGGTGCGAATGATACGTGTATCCAACTATAATCATACTCGTTAATCAACTGATCGTAAGGCGTGTTGTGTGCCAACCACTTGTAGGCCTTGCTCATCGGCTGCACGATTATATCAGCCGCCTGACCATTAACATGCTGTGATGTCTTCGCTCCTCCAATTAGCTCGTTAAGCTCCGCACACCTGTATCCGCTGCGAATTGTAACCGCTCCGAATTTATGCCGCAAAGGGATTAGAACGAAATGGCAAAGGTCCTTGATGTTGTCTATAACCTGCTGCGGTGGGTTGAATTGCTTCGCTAACAATTCAGGATAACTCTTCGCCGTGTCCGAATGCAGGAACTCGTACAGCGTGAAATACTCACCTATCTTGTATTTGCGTGCTTCGCTTTCTGTCATAGTTTACTGATTAAGATATACAGGTTAAGAATCGTGATAATCGCCGTTATAGATACGACAAGGATAGACAACTTCGGGTATCGCTTGATGAACTTATACTCCAGCAACTCATCATTAAGGTTACTTTTCCACTCTTCCAGCTTTGTAACCCTCCCGTTCGTCTTCTTAGTCTGCTCAAGAATATTGTCAAGCCGCTGCGTAATCATAAGATGCTGCTGCTCGTTAACCTGCAACAATGTCCCTAACGAGGAGGACAATTTTGCGAGCTGAATTTGCAAGTCTATAATTCCGTTGTCCTTTCCTGTGTTATCCATGATGATTATATTAAGGAGTTAATTAGCGATGTTATAATAACGTAATACGACACCACCTCAACCCAATACACTGCCCTCCTTCCGCTTAGTCGTTGTATAATAATAAATAAAACAATCCACACAATAAGATAAATCAAACTAACATATAACGTTTAACTCGTTCAGGTTACTCCCAACTTTCTGATTACCCATATTTTTCGATTTTTACAATGGCCAACTCCTGCCCAACGTTTTTAACAGTTATGTAAGCCCTGCTT